>Ga0256824_10000041_pt1 | contig 41506 bp, 52 predicted proteins | sample CV67metaG_FD_191570 | JGI IMG/M metagenome (GOLD analysis project Ga0256824, IMG submission 191570) | Hydrothermal vent microbial communities from East Pacific Rise, Pacific Ocean - CV67 | ecosystem: Environmental > Aquatic > Marine > Hydrothermal vents | place: Pacific Ocean: East Pacific Rise...
TGTATTCATTACTTTTGAATATACAGACGTAATAGCTATAAAAGGTATCGAATATATCCATACATCAAAATATTCTTTCATATATAAAGACACATTACCAGGACTATCGAATAAAGATAAAATATTATCACCAAAAATTAAGAATAACAAAAATACAATGAATGAAAAAAGAATAGATATAAAGAAACCGACATAAATTTTCATTTTCAAACGTTCCTCTAAACCAGCACCGTAAGCGTGAGACAGATTAATACCTAAACCACTAGATAATGAGCCTATTGCCGCTAATATAAAGATAACAAAAGACATTACTAGACCAAGACCAGCTAATTGTTCTTCACCCATTACTGCTATAAAGAATGAATCTATTATCGAAAAAGCACTATTTGCAGCTATTGTAAAAAAGATGGGCCAAAATATTCCAAAATATTCTTTGTTAGTCTCAGTATTATTATTTAATGTCAATTTATATACCTTTGTTTTAGTCTTTATATTATAAGATATATAAATTATATTAGTGAATTATGTAATTAAATACAAAAAACTTATTAAAAGACAAAATATGTCCAAATCTTTATATATAATTACATTAACAACAAAACAAAAGGACTAAACATGGAAGATTATGAAAAAATAACTGACTTATTCGAAAGAGAAGTTTATAAAGATGCATATAAAAGACTTCGTTCTTTTTTCGAAAAGAAAGAATATCATCTTTGTTTTCCTTTTAATTCAATAGAAGAAGCTAGAATAATCTTAAGACATGCCTCTAAGTTCAAGAACAATAGATTTATAGATGACGCTATGGAATATCTTTATAAACAACAATATGATTTTCAAAGAATTAATAAATATGAAAGTGAAAAATATTGGAATAATGTTTCAACCGTTGCTTTATTAATTATTGAAGAAGAAGAATATGCACGTGTAAGACAAGAAAATAAAGACAATGAAGATATACCAGTTTATTCTGATAACCTTGGTGATGCGGATATCTTAGAAGTCACAGTTAGTTATGTTGCTTATGACGATTATCCAGGTCAATACAGACATATTGATATAGGTAGAATACATAAGAAAGACTTAGATAAAATAAAAGACTATGTTATTAATGAATATGTTTCATATAATTTATCACATGGCGGCTATAATTATTCTATATCAGTAGTTCCCTATGTAGAACCTAAATTATTAAAGTTTGCATAAAATATGAATTATCAAGTTATTTTGTATATACCATTTGAAAGAAATTATATTATAGGATTTTTTGAAGATTACTTAATAGCAGAAAAAATTATGGGTGAATACAGCGAAAAAAATAATATAAGAGATGGCGAATTCCTTTACATTAAGGAAATGTTTGTAGAAACATATGAATCTTATCATGGAATTAATCCTATTTATAACTATCATTCTGAAATTTAGAAAAAAAATAGAATAGATAAACCATTTAATTTCTCTTTAAGTAGTTAAATGATATTATCACAACAATAATAAAATATACTATATATAAAGGTAATAAATATGAAAAAATGTGGTTTTTGTCAAACAACGGAAAAAGAAGAAGGTGATTTTTTATCAGGTGATGGTGTTTATATTTGTGAAAATTGTTCAAAGAGTTCTACAGCGCTTTTTGAAAGTCGCAATGAAGGTAAGAATAATGGAACTGATAAAAACAATACAGAAGAAGTTTTTACCTTGTTACCACTGGATATTAAAGAAGAACTTGATAAACATATCATAGGGCAAGAGAAAGCAAAGAAAATCATTAGTGTTGCTGTCTCTAACCATTATCACAAGATACAAGCTAAGGATATTGAAGTAGAACTTGATAAATCAAATGTTTTAATTATTGGTCCAACTGGAACTGGTAAAACTTTAATAGCACAAACTATTTCAAAATATCTTGATATTCCTATTGCAATTGCAGATGCTACCACTATTACAGAGGCTGGATATGTTGGTGATGACGTTGAAAATATTCTTGTTAGATTATATAATGCAGCAGACCAAGATATTGCAAAAACTGAGAAAGGAATTGTTTTTATTGATGAAATTGACAAAATTGCGAAGAAAGGTGCTGGAACTTCTATCACAAGAGATGTATCAGGGGAAGGTGTTCAACAAGCTTTACTTAAAATTATAGAAGGTGCAGATGTTAGTATTCCCGTAAAAGGTGGAAGAAAACATGCACAACAAGAGCAAGTAATGATTAATACTAAAAATATCCTATTTATTTGTGGTGGTTCATTTCCAGGCATTGAAGATATTGTAGAAGAAAGAACAAGTGTTAAGGCTGGTATGGGATTTAATGTGGATAGACGCGAAACTATTAAAGAGGAAGATGAAGATATTAAATTCAATAACTTAATCTCTTTAATTGAAAGTGGAGACTTAGTTAAATTTGGATTAATTCCGGAATTTATTGGTAGATTACATACAGTTGCAAAACTTAAAAGATTAACAAAAAAAGATTTAATTCATATTATTTCTAAACCTAAAAATGCTATTCTAAAACAATATATTGCTACATTTAATATCTATAATATGGAGTTATCATTTACAGATGAAGCAATTGAAGAAATCGCTGAATATTCACTTAAAAACGAGACAGGTGCGCGTGGTTTAAGAAGCTTATTCGAAAAAATTACTTTGGATTTAATGTTTAATATTAAAAAAGGTGCTACTGCAACAAAGGTTAGCATTGATAAAGATTTTATTCAAAATATACTAGAAGAACAATAGGATATATTATATAGATAGTTCATTTAAGTTTTCTATAATGTTCTTAATATTATTTTGAATAAATATACATATGTAGTTCTGATAATATTAGGTCGTTTGTTGAAATAGCTATATCACCTATATCACCTGTGTTTAAATAATTTTGTTCCAAAGTATATAAACTACGTTGGTTTTTTATATATTCTATAAATAATTTAAAATCATTGTTTTCTTTATTATACTCATTTAATTTTTTCAATGGCGTCACTGTATCATTTTTGCGAAATAAGAAAAAAAACAGAGAAGTTGTAATAATTGATATCAATATAGAAGTTAAACCATTTAAGACCTCATAACCACTATATAATCCTATTCCAAAAGTAAATATTGGGATTAACCCTAAAGCTACATATATATAATTCAAACCTTCAGCTTTCTTATATTTGTAGATTAATCGTTGAAATTCTTTTAATTTTTCTTTATTTATTTCCATTTATTATTGTCCTATATCTTTTTATTAATATTATAAATAAAATTTAAGTTTTTCCGTTTATTTAAGCAGTTTATAAGTAGTGTATTGATATAATATACTTATAAAAAATAGTTTATTATATCAATATAAAGACTATAAATAAAAAGGATTTAAAAAATGAGAAATGCAGCTAAACCGGAAAACATACACAATAATTTTAAAGCTTATTTTTATAAAGGTAGTAGAGAATTTTATATATCTTCTAATTCATATGGATATGCTTCTTGGCCGGATAGATATTCACAAGCAGCTGTTGATTTAGATAAACATTTAACACAAGGTAAAGACCTTAATACAGATACTAATGAAAGAATTTATTTTGCTTCTTTTGCTAATTCACAGGAAGAATTTGTTTCTTATTTAAATCTGTTTTTTGATTTAAAATTTACAGTAGAACCACAAACGCATAAAGATAGAGTTTAATTCTATCTTTTAATAGATAAAATGTTTTAACTACAAAATGCTATCTTAATTCATTATATTCCCATTTGTGTTATAATATATAAAATATAAAATGGAATAATAATGGATAAAAAACAATCTTCTAAACTTACCTTAAAAATCAAAAATAATATAAAAATACTACTTAATTCTTTCGCTGATATTAGATATGAAACTAATGAAGAAATAAAATATAAAGTTTTAGAAACAGAAATTTCTAATATCTCTAAATTAGATGACGTTTCAATGGTAGAAAAAACTGAATCTTATCCTGAATTTAAAGATAGTTTAAATGAATTAAAGAATATAGAAAAAGATATTTCTATGTTAGATAAAAAAGATAAGAAGGATATATACGAAACTATCATATCTTCGTATATACATTACTTTGGATTAAATGCAAAAGAATTAAATAGTGAAAAAGAAGTATCTGATATTGTAAATCGCTTTCTTAATATGGTATCAGGTTCTGATGGTTTTGATTTAAAAATAACTAATTTAGAAACTATAAAGGACTTTAAAGCATATATAAAATCTTCAAAAAGAAAAATAATTAAAGAATTAAATGAATTAATTTCATTAGAAACATTAATTATAAATGAAGAAAATCTACAAGATTTAATTGGAAATATTTCTTCAACGAAACAGGTTGAATTGTTAGAAAATTTATCTATTTTTATGAATGGTATCAATTCACTTGAAACGGAAGAAGAATTATTCATAAGTAATAGTATTAAAGAATGTATAGAGGATAAAACTAATGTAGTTTCTTGTATTATGAATAATATAGTGGAAAGTTTTAATAGACATTCAATATCTAATAGTATTAGTTATCAAGATGGTGTTCTTGAATTTAATGCTTCAAAAAATGGACGTGAAGATGTTGGATTTCTTTTCAAAACAAACAATGAAAAAGGTGAGTATATAATAGCTTCAAGCTTAGTTTCAAAGTCAGCAGAACCAGGTTTTGAAGCATTTCAATATTTAGGGCATAATCTTAGATTAGGCAATGGATTAGAAAATATATTGTCTGATAAAGAACTGATAAATATAAAAGAAATTGAAAATGGTGTAGAAAATCAGAATAGTTCTATAAGTACGGAAGAATATAAAAAATTAAGTGCTGAAGAAAAAGTAATAAGAGAAGCAAACGATAAAACATATTTAGAAATCACAACTAAAAAATACAAAGAAGTGAAAGATAAAGAATATGGGGAAATAATGAAAGATTTAAAATCTTATATGAACGAACCAAAGACTTATATATCTTTACATAAAATTTTCAAAGGTGATAACTTTTCAGAAGATAAAAAAATATTAAATGTAGAAAATCTAAAATATATACGGACAAATGTTCTGTATTATAACAAAGGTATTGAAATTGGCGAAATATCACCAGTTAAAAATAAAGATAAAGAATCAATTGCAATAATATATGAACAACATAAAAATTTATTAAGTAAAAAAGAATTAGAAGTTTTGTCTAAATTTATGTTGTTATTTTCTAATTTAGGTTGGATAGTGGAAAATATAGGAATTACAAATGGGTCATTGGATAAAGAAAAATACCCTATTATTATCGAAATGTTTAATACTTTATTCGAAAATTTAACAATTCCAAATAATTTACATCAGGAAGAAAAAATAAAAGTAACACTGGCTACTGGTAAGGTAGTATCTACAAATGCTTTATTAGAAGGTAAATTAGAAATAAGTGAAGATAGTAATATTTTTCATTATGATATTTGGAATCAGTTAAATAAGTTTTTGGATTTAATTAAAGATATTGAAGACAAAGATAATGTTTTATTAAGTCAGGTTAAAAAAGAGGTATTATCCCAAGGATTAACTTTTTTAGATATATATTTAAAAGATGATAATGAATACACGAGAAATCACCAAGAAGAAATAAATAGTATAAAAAATAAAATTAAAAATTTAAATCTTTATAAAAATAAGGAAAGTATTTTAAAAAGTTCTTTAATAATATCTACTATATCCGAAGAAAAAGATAAGATATCCGAAGAAAAAGATGATAAAACATTAGAAAGAAATATCAATAAAAAACAAAAATTAATAGATATATTTGAATATACGGAAGAAGATAATTATACATATAATACTATATTAAAAGCTGTCAATGGATATATAATACATCATAAAATAGATATAGAAAAAATTGGTGATTTTAATAAAGAAATAGAATCTTTAGAAATAAACACTGATAATTTTAACAAAGTAAAAAAAGATATAAAAGAAGCTAATATATATTTACTTGAAGTAAAAGAAGGACTAGAAAACATTCTAGGTAATAATTTATCTATAGAAGTACAAACTATTTTAATGAATACAATTATTAACAGTATTGAAAAAGATACATTAAATGAAGAAGAAATAATTGAAAAATTATCTAATGAATTAAATGATAAAACATTGAATATGAAGAAAGGTAAACAACGTGATGATTTAATAAAAGAATTAATGTTATTTATTAAAAATGTTTATGGTAAAAATATAAATAATTCAGTTAAAACTATTTTAAAATCAACTAATCAAAAGAATAAAAATGACCAAAGTATTAAATCTACAACAACAGGAAAACAATAAAAGGAACAATAATGACAAATTTAGAAAAATTAAAAGAAATATCACTAAAAATAACTGATAAAATGCAAGATATAATAGAAGATACACCAAAAGTAGTTTTAGGTTTAGCTATGGCTGCTGTAATAACTAGTTCTACTATACTTATGAATGACACAAATAAAGATGCTGACGTTAAAAGTAATGTAACACCTACTGAAATAGTTAAAGAACAAGTAGAATACTTTCCAACAGAAGCGGAAGAAGATAGAATGACACAAATACAAGATTATTTATATGATTTAAATATAACAGATACTAATGGTAAAACACTTACTGAATTAACTGCTTTATACGAAGCACAAATTGCAAAAGGGGAACCAGGTATTGAATTTACAGAATACGTTGAATACATACCGGAAGAAAATATTGAACCTACTAAAACAGTAGAATTAAAAGAAACAGTTCAACCAGTAGAAAGTAGATTTACTGATAATCGAACTTATGAAGAAAAACAAGAATCACTAGAGGAATACCGTGAAGCAATTAAAGAACAAAGATTAGCCGAGAAAGAAGCATTTTTGAAAATAATAGACAATGTTATAGCTGCTTCTGCTGATTTACCTGATTTAAGTCCGGAAGATATTTCTGGAATGTTTGCAGATGGCGCAACACAAGAAGAGGTTGATAGTCTAATATTAGATATGAAAAAAGATAAATTAGAACGCGTTTTAGCAACACTACATAAAAAAACAAGTCGAAATAATTCTATTAGTCAAACTAATGGTATAGCTTCACGTATATTTGATAAATTAGAAGTTTCCAAGTTAGAATTACCTGATATGAAAATAATTTATGAAATAGCACAAGAAAGAACTGAATTTTTTGAAACAACTTATCCTAATATTTATGATGGAAGTTATTCCAAGACAGAAATGCAAACTATATCTAATGATTTTCAAGATAGTATCTTAGAATCCATTAATGATAGATTTGGTGATAAAGTAGCAGAAGTAGAGGTAGAAGACTATTCACAATATAAAACGAATAGTTCAAAAAAAATATAATAACTAATTCAGTATAGGTTCAGATTAAAATAAGCTATAAATTGTTAAACTTTAGATGATTACAAAAAGGGATATTTAAAAATGATAAATCAATTAGTGAAAGAAACTAAAACTACAAAAGCAATAAAAAAGAGAATAGATAAAATTAATATCATATATAAAACTATAAGCGAAGAAGAACAAGTAGTTTTATATGACATATTATTGAATTTAAGCTTGTTATTAGAGATTAAAACACTTGATACCGATAAAGGTAAAGATAAAGACGTCAAAGGCATTATATCAGCTGCTGACGATATTATAAAATTATATAGTTAGAATATAAAATATTTATCTTTTTTTTGGAAGTTCTATACCTAAATTCTTTTTATTTATTGCTTCCTTTGATACTTTTTTACTCCAAAAAGAGAACAAATCATATTTTTCTGAATATGATAAAAGTTGTTTATTAGAACTGTTATATGATTTTTTAAAAGATTTATACTCTAAATATAAAATTGCTATTTTAGGTGCAGCATCTCTATATTTTGCAAATGTTATTTTTGTATGTATTCTATAAAAAAAATCTATAAATTCACGTTTGTCATCAATATCTAATATATTGTTTTCATCTGCTACAAAATTTTCATCATTTATTAAGCATAAAGATTTTTCAAGTATATATAAATATTCAGAGCCTACACTCTTTTTTAAATATTTAAAATTATTTTTGTCCATAGAATAATCACAGCCATCGAAAAAAGCTATATCATACTCAGTTACTAAAGAATGAATACCAGTTTTATTATCACCATTAATGGTAGAAGCAATTTTTTTATAACTTATTTTTTTATTTACTTGTTCTTTTATTTCTGATATATTTTTTGTAAGAATAAAATCACTTATATAGCTTTCAAATATATCTAAATTAAATTCATTTTGTTTAAAAAAACTATTTTCTAATATCTGTGGATTTTCTTTTAACATTTTTTTCTTTAACCAATTATCTATAAATTCCCATAAAGAAATAATTTCGTCAGAGTTTTCATCACTAAAACTTTTTTCGTATTCGTCGTATTCAGTTAATACTTCAGGCGTTTCTTTTTTCTTTATCTCAATAAATAAATTTGTTGCATCAATATTAGATAAAATAACATTATATTCCCTGTGTTCTATTGCGTTATATAAATCTTTTTCTTTTATTTTAAAATCTTTAATATAATCTACTCCACCATTTATTACATCTAATAATATTTCAAATCTATATAATATATCAGAAAAATCCCCATTTAAATTATTAATAAATTTATCATAGCCATAAGAGTTTATAATTTTATTGATTATAAATTCTTTTATCTTATCCTTTATTTTAACGGTTGCTGCTTCAAATTCTATTTGAAAATTACGTTTAGAACCATACTTACCTTTGTTTTTATTATATTCATCAAAATAATTTGTCGCTTCCTGTTCTTCTTTTAATAAATGTACTTGTAATAATTTCTTTTTATCATCTTTTTCTTTATTTTGCGATATTTCTATTTTTTTTATAACGTCATTTAATATTTTTTTTTCGACACCTAAATCTATTACCATATTAGATAATAAACTACTTATTCCTTCTATTTTTATTTCATTAAAATTAGATAAATATTTAAATAGTTCTTCTTTTATAAATTTATAACTATAATAACTTTTTTTGCAAGCCTCTAATATTTCGCTATGTTTTTCTGGGTATTTACTTAATAACTCTTTTTGTTTATGTAACACTAAAGTAACTTCTTTTTTAAGTTCTAAAAATAAATTCCCAATTGAACTTTTAATATCGTTTTTATCTGTTGTAATATTAGATAGAGATAATGCTTCTATATCTTTGTCTTCAAATAAATTAAATATTTTTTGCACATTAGCAGTATCGCGTTTTTTTATTCTTAATGCTGTTTTTTCTTCCTCTGTTTGTTTTTTCTTAGGTTCTTTTATTTTTAATAATTTAACCTCTTCTTTTTTTATTTTATTTTCTTTTTCTTTCAATTCTTTACGTTCTTGTCTTTCTTCTTGTGTTTTTTGATATCTTAATTGGTTCTTTTCTTTTAATTTACCTTCTTTAATTCTTATAGTTCTTTCTATTGGACTTTCTAGAAATACTGCACTCAATATATCGTCATTTAATTTATTTTCTATTAATTCTTTATTTATTATTTGTTTATGTGATATTTCACCATATTTTTCTAAATAATCTATTAATATTTTTATCATAACTGACTTATGCTTTGTTATAGGCTCACGTTGAAATAATTTTATTTCTTCACTATACGTTATTTCTAATTCATTTTCTAAATAATTAAAAAAATGGGTTTCTTCTATCTTGCTTAAATTCATATTTAGTAACCATATTGGTTTTTTTGATGTAACTATTCTTATTTCTCTGCTTGAATAATTATTCTTGGCATCTTTTTTTATGAATATTTCAGTTGTTGTTGATAAACTTTTATCTATTGTAATATATTCCGGATAATCTTCTAAACCTTCTGGTTTATATCTTATTTTATAAATATCATTTTCTAATATCTCATATTCTATAAGACCATTATTTTCTATAAGTTGAAAATTTGAATAATTAAAAACCTTGTTATCTGTTTCTAAATCATGGTGCTTTTTAAATTCCTCTTTAAATCCCATTAATAAATTTTTAATTATTGTTTCCTTTTTTTCTTTATCTTTTACCAACAATGGGTTTTCCTTTACTTGCTCTTCTGACACTTCTGGTAGTATTTTTATACTTTCTTTCGGAATATTTAAAATATTTTTTATAAATTCTATTTTTTCAATATACGTATTAGATATTTTTAAATTACTATTTTTAATTAAACTTATGATATTAATTGATTTTTCCATTGATATATTTAATAAACCTTCAAGTGGGACATTCAACGATTCCTCTTGAACGTTATCATTTATTATATTATTTATAATTTCTTCAAGCTTTTCATTTGTAATTTTGAATTTTATAATAGTTGTTTTATCAAAAATATCATCTATATTAGCTAAAATTATATCGTTATTATCAGTTTGTAATCTTTCTCTTTCTTTTTGACCTTTCTTATCTTGAACATCAAATACGTCATTATTTTTTTGTCTTTTAATACTAGATAATAATAAATTACCTTTTATATCTTCAAATTCATTTAAATTGTCATTTAATTCCATTAATACTTTAGTTGCTGCTGCTGAACCTAATAGGGATAGAGATTTAAAAAAATCTAATGCATTCATATTATTACCAGATAACTTTTTAAATCTTCCTATAGGCATTTTTGATAATTTATATATACCCTGTTCCTGTTTTGATTTTTCATCAGACATTAATAAATCTAATATTTTATTATTCTCCTGTACAACTTCTTGTTTATCTTCAAAAATAGAATTATTTAAAATTTTAACACTGTTAATATATTCTGTTAAATCCTTACCAGGATTATATAATTTATAGATATATAATAATGTTAAATAAGAAGTGTTGATTAGAGAACGTGGTTTTTTAATATCTCTTACTAATGAAGATATATTATTATCCAACCATTGTTTTATTAATTCATCATTCGTTGGAAGATTATTTAGTAAACCATTAAATCCATTATTACCTGAATGATAGATATTATATTCTGGTATTATTTCTTCATCTTCTTCACTATATTTATCTTGTATTTTAGCCATTATATAAGTAGTTCCATTAAAGACTACACCAATAGCGTCTTTTGACCTTAATTTATCACTTTTCATTTGTGTTTCTAATTGTTTTATTGCTGTTAATCTTTTACCTTTGTCACCTTCAGTTTCTTTTGTTAAATCTATATGAGTATCTTTACATTCTACATAAATCATTGTTTCATCTGTGAAAGGATTAGTTATTACTATATCTGCACGTAGATTATTTATTATTCTTTTTGAAGTATTTTGAGTGATAATATATTCTTTTTGTATATAAGTATATTTTTTATCTAATTTTAATTTATCAATTAGTGGTTCAACTACGTTTCTATTTTCAGGTCCAGCTTCTCCTTCAGCTGTTTTATTAAATAAAAAACTATCTTTTTTTCTATGCTTAAACATTTTAAACCTTAACTTTTATTATATTATAAATACTATTCTAAGATTATAGATTAACTATAAATTAATTGCACTTTAAGATGATTTTTTTAATCGATAATACTATTTTTTGACCCTTTTGGTTTATCCATTTTTTTATTAGGTGTCGTTTTATTAGAATTTTTTGAACTGGATTTATCAAGTTACTTGTAGATTTTATATTATTTAAAACTCCTATGATAGAGATATCAACTGGATTATTTTTATAAACTACGCTATTTTTTAATTTTAAATTTTTAAATTTCTTCGCAAATTGCTTATTACGCGGTATAGAATGGAAAAGGGGAAAATAATTAATCCTTAATTTAATATATCTAGATTTATTGTTTTTTTGTATATAGTTCAGGCTTTTCGAATATACCTACTATATCATAAGTTGGTGTTCCCCAAAATTCTTCATCTTCTTCAGATATAGCTTCTTCACCTTCTGTTGGTTTATATTCTTCTTCGCTTTTTTCATATTTTTTTGCATAATCTAAGGCAGTTTTTCCATCGGAATCTTTCATATTCCAATCTGCACCATTCCTAAGCATCACTTTAACTTCTCTATCTAAGCCACGTCCCGCAGCTAACATTAAAGCTGTTCTACCATTTTTATTTGTTAAGTTTAAATTTAATAAAGGTAGAATTTCGTCATTAAATAAGAAATAACTAGCATTACCAGCCTGAATAGCATATGATAATGGAAAATCGTTACCTTCGTTAAAATATTCATTTAATTCTTCTTTCGTATAGTTTTCTAAATATAATAATTCTGCTGTTTCACTTTTTAATATAATATCTTGTAGTGATTTTTTTTTCATAATATAATTCCTTTGTCCTTTTAAATCAAGGAAGTAGAAGCCTTGATTTTTTATATAATTAAGAAATAATACCTTGATTATTCATTTCTTCTACTAATCTTTCAAAACTATAAATATTAGCACCCATAACTAGATTTCTATCATCTTTGTATTTAGCAGCTGTTTCATGTGAATTTTTAAATATATTATACATAATATCACTAATTTTATCTTCCACCTTTTCAAAACTCCATTTTTCAAGAGAAGCATTTTGTGACATTTCAAGAAAACTTGTTGCTACACCACCAGCATTAGAAGCTTTACCAGGTGCAAAAAGGATATCTTCTTTATGTTCTAGTAAAAACTCTACTGCTGCTTTTGAACAAGGCATATTAGCACCTTCTACGATAGCCTTACAACCATGTTTATGAAGATTACGTGCGTCATTAAGGGTAAGCTCATTCTGAGTTGCACAAGGCATAGCTAAATCAGTTCCTTCTAAATCCCAAATCTTATGTTGTCCAGATTTATAATCTTCTTTCTTAATATAAACAGAATCAAGATGGTCTTTAGTGTAATCTATCAGCCTACCTTTTTGAACTTCTTTGATATCTTTAATTCTATTTAAATCAATACCTTGTAATTCGTCAATAAGAGTTCCTGAACTATCACTCATAGCAATAACCTTACCACCAAGTTGAATTATCTTTTCTGCTGCATATATTGCTACATTACCACTTCCGCTAATTACTACACGCTTACCTTGTAATGGTTGGTTGATTTTTAAGTTATGTAAATAATCTTTATCTCTTTTAGGAAAATGGTTACTATCTATTAAACCATATCCTTCTAACATATCCACCATAAAATACACAGCACCATAACCAGTTGCTTCTTTACGCGCCAATGAACCACCCATTGATACAGGCTTTCCACTAATCATTCCCATTTCACTTCTGTTTCTTAATTCTTTTAGTTTTCCATAGATATAACCAAGTTCTCTCGAACCAGTTCCTATATCACCAGCTGGAACATCTGTTTTGTCACCTATATAAGGATTTAACTTAGTAGCAAAAGCATAACAAAATCTTCTCATTTCAGATTCTGACATATTTTTAGGATTTATATTTGCTCCACCTTTACCACCACCAATAAATAATCCAGTAAGTGAATTTTTAAAAGTTTGTTCAAATGCAAGGAATTTTAATATCTTTTCATTTACAGAAGGATGAAAGCGAATCCCACCTTTAAATGTTCCTAAAGTGCTGTTATACTGGATTCTATAACCTGTATTAACTTGCACTTCCCCTTTGTCGTCTTCCCATAAAACTTTAAATTTATGAACCTGTTCTGGCACAATAAATCTTTCTAATATTTTTGCTTTTTCATGTTCAACTGTCAATACAGGTCTTAAGCTTTCAAAAACTTCCTCAACTGCTTGATAAAATTCATTATTGTCTGGGTTTTCATTACATAATTCTTTTTTGAATTGGTTTAATATTTTATCTACGTACATTTATTTAATTATCCTTAATATTTTGAATAATGTATTATACCTTTTTAATTACAAATTGTATCCTCATACATGTATGGTTCATTAAATAATTTTTTAATTTTGCCCATCATTCTTCCATAAGATTTTCTATCTTGTGAATATACTTCTATATGTATAGTATTATTTATGATATCAAATATTACATAACGTGTTTGGAAATTTGTTGTGACCTTAAATAGGACTTTTGAATGCCTAGTATAAATTTTATCTTCCTCTATGTTTTTGATATTTAACCATTCATCTTTATTATTGAATATAAATATATTCAATATTTCATAATCACCTATGATATTTTCTACATTATATTCTATATCAGATATATATAATTCTTGTTTCTGCTTCAATAAATTAAAATAAGGCATTTCGCTTAACGAAAATGATTGATATCTTTTTAATAACCTGTCTCCATTATCTCTTGTTTCTATATGAAAGTTATCTAAATGTTTTATATCTATTTTTTTTGAAATTAGTATATAGTCAAAAAAGTTGGCAATATCTGATAATACTTCTGATAATGTATAATCAATATTACTAATGGTCCTACTTTTTGTATTTTTATTAAATGGGGCATCAAATTTAGATTTTAATAAAAAATCATTGTAATCTTTATTGAATCCATTATGTAATACAAAACATTCTATATTTTTTATTTTATTTTTGATTCTTTTATCAAAATCTATATATAAGCATTTCCCGATATCTACACTTTCTATCTCCATTACTTTTCTTAATTTTTTTTCAATCATTTCATTATTCCTTTCTTATTTTATTATAAAATAATAGGAAAAATATTTACTTAATATATTTATAATTATTCAAAGGATATATGAATGAATAATTATCGTAAAAAATACCAGCTATTCAATAGTTGGTATAAATACAAATGTAGGAAATGTGAGTGGAGTCAAAATAATTGGGATATTTCAGGTTGTGATAAATGTGGTTTTAATGGTTAATAAGTATTAAGCTACTAATAGATTAGTAGTATTATTATAAGAAGTATTATTAAGTTGTGATTGTAGTGATGATACTTTATTAGTAGTATATATATTTGCCCCGGATATCATCAAACCAGTAAGACTGTTTTTAAATGTTTGCTCAAATGCTAAGAATTTTAATATCTTCTCATTAACAGAAGGATGAAATCTGAGGCCCCCCTTTAGGACCCCAAGGCTGCTGTTATATTGAATTCTATAACCAGTATTTATTTTTATTTCACCATCATCTTTTTCCCAGATAACTTTGAATTTATGAACTTGTTCAGGAACAATCAATCTTTCTAATATCTTATTCTCTTTATGTCTATCATTAAGAACTGGCGTTAGACTGTCAAATACTTCTTCAACGGCTTGGTAATACTCATTATTTTCTATATCACATAATTGTTTTTTTAATTGGTTTAATACTTCTGTTTTATACATTTATTTTTAGGTCCTTAATATTTTAATAAAAGTATTATACCTTTTTAAATTAAGGAATTATTATATATTTAAACTATATTTAGAAAATTGTTATTGAGGTGGTTTTTTAGGTCCATTACTTTGTGGCTTCTTTTTACCAGGAGATACATTATTCATAACCTTAGTAGCTATCTGCAAAACTTCTCCACTAATATTTATATCAACAGCTAAATTTTGCCTTAGTTGTTTTATAGCTTTAGGGACTTTACTTTTTTGTGTTTTGTTTAAATTAAGTAAATAATTAGAAAGTGTGTCTATAGTATCTTCTAATTTTATTTCATCTTTATTGATTGAATTTTCTATTAATTGATTTAAAAGATTTAATATTTCTTCATCTTCTATTTCTATATTTATTACTTCTTCAAGGTTATTTAAGATTTCTAATAAATTTAAAATATCTTTTGATTCTTCTGGAACATTAACTTGCTCAACAGTTTGCAAGAACCCTTTAATTGTTAAAGGAGTATTTTTAAAGAATAAAATATATATATCTATAAACATTTCTGGTTTATGTGTTGCAATATAATTTAAAATTTCTATAGTAGTTATATTACTATTTTTTAATTCAGTATTAAGAATAACTATAATATCTTCCAATTTCTGTTTATCTTGATTAGCATATAATAATCTAACACCTTCCAATTGTTTTTGCATTTCTTCAACATGTGATTTATCTTTATGAAATTTCATTTCTGCACTAATTTTATCTATTTTTTGTTTTTGTATTTCTATTATCTCCGTTTCGGATTGTTTATTAAATACTTCTTTTATATTAGATATCAGTTTTATTTTTTCAATATCTTTTTTATATAACGATATCATGAACTTCTTAATTTCTAGAAAGTTATCTCTAGTGTTGGTGTTATTTAAAACACTTTGAATTTCCGTTACTTTTTCCCCTTTTTTGTCAAAGTCATATTCTTTTGTATATTTTGTCATGATGTCTAAAACTTTAAAGAAACCATCTTCTTCTAATAATTCAGTTGAATAATTACTTCTAGAAATACCACTTTTCGTCTCTTTTGGATATTTTATTTTTTTTACAAAACTAGAAATATATTTAGTAACCGATTCTTTAATATCTTTAGCATCTAAATTTTTTAGGATTAGTTCGTCCTCTTTTTCATTTATAGTTGTATATACAGTTGACATTTGAGCCATAGAAAACATCCACTGACTAATATCTATAATCTCTTCTTGTGTTAAATCTTCATTCTTTAAAACTTCATTTAATAATTCTAATTGTCTAAAATTGTTTTGTGAATCCTTAATAAACGGTAAGCTTCGTGAAGAATACGCTGTGCTTATATCTATATCTGGAGTCAAATCAATATCTTCTTTTTCTTTTTCCGCTTCTATGTCTTTATTTTTGTATTTATCTTTATTTTTATCTATAAACTCTATTAAGTTGATATCATCATCTAAATATTCTAATTTTTTACTTTTATATATTTGTCCAATCTCTTCATTTAATAAAATAGAATAATCAGGTTGAGTTTCTTTGCCTTTTAAGTTATGAATAGCCTTATCTAATGATAATTGCAGTTTTATAGGATGTCGTAATAATTGTATTTTTTCAAAAGTAGCACTACCACTATGACTGGCAGCAGAGTAAAATATCTTATATTTGCCATTAACTTTTTGAATAATAGAAGTATCGGGTATCCCTTTACCGGCTGTTTTAAATTTTAAACTTGAATCTAAAATATGGAAGGTAGAATGATTATTAAATTCTTCAAAAAATATTTCTAATTTTTCGTCTATCGTTTTATTTTTTAAACTTTCTTTCAATATATCTTTTAAACTTTTTTCTTTTCCATTATCCATAATCACGTTATCGGCTTTTTCTAATGAGTATAAAAACAAATCTATATTATCAACTAATTCTATCATTTTTGCTGCTGTTTCGCCATTATTTGATATTTCTATTTTTTGATGTTTTTCGTTCAAACTATTAATAATATTATCAGTTAATTCGATATCTATATCGCCAAGTCTAAATTCAATATCTTTTATTATCTTTTTAATCATCAAATATCCTAATTTTTAGTTTATTATAAGATTAAAATTTAATTTGTTATTAAGGTAAAATATATTATAATAGAGAAAAGGATACAAATGAATAGAAAAAATTTTACTCCATTATTAAAGGGTTTATCTGCTAGTGATATTACAGTTAATATATCAAAATTATTTGATACAGAAGACATTAATGAGTTATCTTATGATAAAAAAACATTTCCTTATTTATATTCTATTCAATATTCAGGTGGATTGGATTCAAGATTTAGAGATAATCCTAAATTAGATGTAAATAATAGAAACAAATATAACGAAACTGCCTTAATATTCTTAGCTAAGGAAGGTAATTTTCAAGATATTCAAGTATTATTAGAAAGAGGTGCTGATTATACTGTTATTGATAGATACGGTAAAACAGCTTTAGAATATTTAGCAGAATACTGCGATAAAGTTGATGAATATTATCTTAAATATGACAAAATAAAAGAATGGATAGACAATAATCCAATTAAGAAATAATAAACAAAGTATATAGATAAAGTATATAGATAAAGATTGTTAAGCAACTAATAGATTAGTAGAAATAGTATAAGTAGTATGATTAAGTTGTGATTGTAGTGATGATACTTTATTAGTAGTATATATATTATAAACACCAAGGATACTGTTGAATTGTATTCTATATCCAGTGTTTATTTGAACTTCACCCTTATCATCTTCCCATAATATTTTAAACTTATGTGATTGTTCTGGTATAGTAAAACGTTCAAGAACTTTCATTTTTTCATGTTCTGCTGTTAATACAGGTCTAAGACTTTCAAATACTTCTTCTACTGCTTGGTAAAATTCATTGTTATCCGGATTTTCGTTACAAAGTTGCTTTTTTAGTTGGTTTAATACTTTATCTACATACATATATTTATAATTCCTTAATATTTTTAATAAGATATTATATCTTATTTAATTACAAATAGTGAACTATTTTAAGTGTCTAGTTTATTTTTTATAATTTTCACTAACCTATCGGCAGTAACAATCTTTGCGAACTTTTCTAAATTTTCTTTTCCTGATATAGTTTCTGAAAAAGCACTTAATATTTGAATCATTTCTTCTTCTATTTCTTCATATCGCTCAACTAATGCTGTATTTTCTTCTTCATTACCACTTTTTAAACCTGTAAGTTCAAAATTCACCAAACCTCTTCTTATTTCAAATAGAACTTTTAAATTTTCATCTGCATTAAATTCTTCTAATGAATTATAAATATATATATGTTCTTTATATTTTTCAATTATTGTATCAATATTCATGATTTTCCTTTTATTATTTACTTAAATATTATATGTTTTTAATTCTTTATATTCTCTTAAGTCAATCTTTATATAAAAAAAATAAATTATAATTAAATTGCTAACATACCTGTATTCCAACCAGTAACTCTTCTTAAATGAATTTTTGCTAAATATTTAAGATTAACAGTTATTGTATTTGCTAATATTAATTTAGGGATTGTGATTTTTCCAGATAAAGAATCTTTTTTACTTTCTTCAAAAGTTTTAATTAATTCTCTTCGTGTATATAATCTATATATTTTTTTATTTTCAGTACGTCCATGCATATAGTCTTCTACTGTAAAATCTGTTCTATAAGAACCAGTTTTTTCTTCTATATATTTAATAATTTCTTTTTTGATTAGTTCGTTCGTAGTAATTATTTTAATAGGTACATGTGCCTTGATTTCGTATAGTTCATCTATACTTTTCTTTCCATATTCTATTTCTGTTTTATCCCATATATTCATTCTATTTCCTAATTTATAATATAATAATTTTTATTTTATATTATATCATAAATTAAGAATTATTATTTTTTCAATATATAATAAGAATCAGTCTTTTGTAGTTCTTGCATATGATATTTATCTTTATATATATCCGCTAATGAAGATGTTAATCTAACATCTGTAATAATAATTCCATTATTCTTTATATGCTCCATACGACTATCTAATAAACTAGTTCCTACACCTTTACCACGATATCTTTCATTAACCCATACACCAGATAGATAATTAACAGGATTATTTTTTGTTACAACATTTTTATCTATATCAAAAATATCAAAATCTGGTCTTGCTAAATCTTCTTCTGTTAAAATAGAATAACGAGAAATACCACAAATTATACTGTTTTGTGTTGCTACATAATATACTTCGTTTTTGTATCTACGCAAATCAGCGCTCAATTGGCTTTTTAATATTTTAAAGATATAATCTTTATTTTCATAGTTTATTATTTTCATAACAATATTATAAATCAAATATTATAAATTCCTTTTTAATACTTTTTAAATTATTAAACCATTATTAAGGAACAATATAGTATATTCATGTTAGATAAAACAAACTATTAAGAGTGGTTTAAATAAGGACATTAAAATGATTACTATAAATCTATATTTAAAATATGATAAAAAAATGATATTCAAGGTTATTGAAAAAGACATTGATAAGATTACTTCTCGTAAATATTGGAAAATCAGAATAAGAAACCTTATATCTGAACATAGCGAATTTATTTCTAATGCTATACACGCTACTAATCCAGATGATATGAATTTATATTTTAATTTAGAGCATTTAGGGGAATTAAATGTGAAATTAATCGCTACTATGGAAGAATTAGCAACAAGTCGGACTGATACTTTATTTGCAATCCAAACAAGTAATAAGGAAAATAATATAACTTATAGCTTATATGTTTCTGAAAATTCATATAGAAATATAAAACAAGAATATATATTAGATACTTTTTGGCGTAATCAAACCATTTGTCAAGATAAAAATTTACGTGCAGTAACAGAGCCTAATAGAGTATATAATAATACATTAGTAGAGCATGATTCTATTTCAATAGAAGATATTGAATGGTTAGAAAATTTTGAATTATCAAAACAAACCTTAGATTATAGTTATTTAGTAAGCGAAATAGAAAGAAAAATTAAAGAAGAAGATACACCACATACTTTAATAGAATACAAAACTAAAACCAATGATATAAGCTACTTAATTAACAGTAATGATGATTTACTAACAGATAAGAAATTTATATGTAAATATGACGATTTAGAATTTATCAAAATTAATAGTTTTTTTAATAAAGAAGATAGAAGTCACAATAATTATGGAATCTTCGTTGATTTAAAAGAAGCTGGTGTTTCTTTGTATTATGAACCTGAAGTTGGTAAGAATAATTTATGTGTTTTACATATAGAATCAGAACCAATAGAAACACATTTTTCTTTTAATCTAAACTTAAATGCTTTTATTTTATTTGTCTTTTTTATGCGAGATAATTTAAGTTTTTTTGAAGATGAAAAAAAACAAGATTTTCATTATCCACAACTTAACTTACTAGATAGAGAAAATGTTACAAAGCTATATAAATATATTAAGAAAGAGATATAATCTTTTCTTAACATATGTGTCTTAATCTAATAAGTTATATTCAAAATATCCATTTATTTTATTCTTTTTTACATTCTTATAATTTCCAACATAACCATTCATTGAAATTGCAATAGTATCTTTCATATTAACTAAATAACCTAATCCCATTGCTAAATTAAAAGTAGCTTCTATCTTATCTATTTCATATGGATACATAGCACCAACAAACATTATTTTTTTATCAGCACAGCCTACTGATTTTGTTAAGAATTCGGCACTTTCAAACATTGTATCAGTTCCATGAATTATAATTATACGGTCATAATCACTATGAAATAATATAGTTTCAACTATTACTTGCCTATCTTCATCTGTTATATCTAATGAATCTTTTGATAGAATTGCTACCATTTTATAGTTCGATTTAATACCATTACCACGACTAACTGTTTTTAATATTTCATCTACCGCTTCATTACCACCACTTACTTCTAATTCACCATTTAATTTATTGTAACGCTTATTGTAAGTCCCGCCTGTATTTATTATTAATACCTTTGGATTTTCTTCCCACATATTTATTCCTTTTATTTATTCATTTATTATATCATAGAATAGAGCTCTTTTTCTTTAAAATAGTTTAGAAATTATTTTTTATTATTGTTACTTTAAGTTATTTCTAAGCAGTCACAATGTATAATCCAGCTAATTATACAATTACATTCAATATTAAAGGTTTTAAAATGAAGGAAAAAGTTTATAGTGTCAATGAAAATGAATTTTATGAGTTAGATGAAATCTTAGATTTAATTGAATCAGATTACGAACCTGGCGAAATAACTGAAATTTATGTAGCTGACAAAAATCCTATTTTACATTCGCGTTTTGTTGATGGAATTAGTATTGTTGAAGATATTACTAATCTTGTGTATGATAACTGGGAAGAAATGTCAGATGATTATTGTGCAGAACTAGAAATGAAAGAACATACTAAAAATATTGAAAATATTGTATTAGATTATTTAAATAAAAATGTACAACAACCAAGATTTTACGAAGCATTTAATATTAAAAAAATATTGCTTTCTGAATTAAAGTCGTAAATAACATAAAAACATAATTAAAAAATAAAATATAGGAATTAAAAATGAAAACAATCGTAGGAAATTATAAAGTTAAATTTCATGTCTTAGATGAAAAAATCACAATTAATGTGCAATCAATTATAGAGGGTGAAGTAATATTAGAAACAGATGAACAAAATTTTATTAGTCTTGAATCACCAATGGTATATGATATTATCAATTCAGATTTTGAAGATGATATATATGTTAAACAAAAAATTAAACACTTTGGTGATTTTATTGTATCTTTTGAACAAACAAAAGAGGGTAAATTGAAAATTTGGTATGCAAAATTAGACCTTACACATTGTGGTTGGGTAAGTCGTAAGAAAATTGATGGTGAAACCTTAACTATTGCGCATAGAAAAGAAGTTGGGTCACAAATTTTTCAAGATGAAGAAGCTGAAACAGCAAAAAAAGATTAATATTTAAGTTTGTATAAAGCAGTGTGCTGATATAATCTATTTATAAAAACAAAGGACTAAATAATGAAATCTACTAATAATACTACTGATTGGATTTCTGTTAATGATAAATTACCAGAAATGATATATGATGAAGGTTATAATGAGAATATTTCTATTTATGTTCTAGTTCAATGTGAATGGCGGGATGGTTCAAAAAGTCTTAAAATCGCAACATTAGAACAATATGATGATGAAAAACCTAAATGGTATGATAATTCAAGAGAACATATTGAGTTAGAAGATAGTTATATTACACATTGGCGTAATTTACCAAACACTATATAAATAAATTATTTCTTGATAATTTTTCTATATTAAGATAAAATAAACTTTTAAATAACAATGCTGTCTTGGCTCAGTAGGTAGAGCACTTGCTTGGTAAGTAAGAGGCCACGGGTTCGAATCCCGTAGTCAGCACCACTATAAATATAAATGGATAGTTGGCCGAGTGGTTTAAGGCGCACGCTTGGAAAGCGTGTGTAGTGTCAAAGCTACCGTGGGTTCAAATCCCACACTGTCCACCATATATATTTCAAACTTCATTTTAAAATCAAACTTTAATATAATATATCACATAACTTTTTTACCACATATTTAAATTAATATATAAATAACGCTATCCAACCTCTAAGATTGAATATCATTTATAACTTTTACAATATACTTATCAAGTGTTTCAAACTTTTCTTTTTTATTAAAAACATCTTTTGACATTGTTGCAATCTTTTGTATTATACTTTTTTCAAAATCAGGTATATGTAATTCTGATAATAATTTTTGAGTAAATACAGTTCTATTACCTTTTTTAGCTCCATGTGAAGAATAATATTCGGAGAAGAAAGAACTATTTAAATAACCCCATAAGAACCATGTTATAACTTCATCGTCAGACGATATCATTATTAAATCACCGGCAATATATGCATCTTCATTTGATATTGAAAACCATTGATTTTCTTTTCTTGTTTTACCGGGAACTAATAGTTTATATTTTCCAAAAAAATCAAATATTCTTTTTTCATTTCTAATTGCTAAATAATTAAACCATTGTGCCTTACCAGACATATATCTATCACTTAATATTTCTTTATTGTCATTTAAATATTTATAAATTAAAGGATATGATTTTAAATCGTCTTCTGTTTTAATATTTTTAGGGATATATATATAATCAACATAACCAGTAGAAGTTAAATCTGATAAATTTGAATTTTTAAGAAATTTAACACATAATTCTCTATCTTTACTATCTTTTGGTAAAGTAGATATAAAATCAGTATCTATTTTAAATACTCCATCGCATCCACTTACAATACCAACTGATATTTCAGATAATGTTTTTAGTGATTTATATTTTTTCAGCTTATCTACATTCGTTAAACTCCAGATTAGAGTAGTATCAAAATTAGGCATATTAAATTGATTTATAAATTCACTTTTATCTATATCAGATAGTGCTATTACTGTTCTGTCATAATCTATTCGCTTAGTAAAGTTAATTACATTTATTTCTGGTTTAGCTTTTTTCGTTGATTTAATATATTTAAATATAATTGTTTCTGGTGCAGCATCTTTGAATAACTTAATCTCACCAAAATCTATAATATCAGTAAAATAACCATTGTCTAACATATATTGACGTAGCTGATTTGCATATGAATTATAAAAGAAATCATAAGGTAGAATATATATTAATTCACCACCTTCTTTTAATAATTCTATTGATTTAATAATAAAACCATAATAGATATTTGCCTCTTTTGTCCCAGCCATTTCTTTTAATTTATTAGACATTTCAACAGGCATTTTTTCTGCTGCTATATAAGGTGGATTACCAATAATAACGTCTAGTTCTTTATCTGTTGTAAATTCTAAATAGTCATTTTGGTATAACGTATAATCTGGATATTTTATTACTGCTTCTTTAAAAAAAATGTCACTATATTCAACACCTATGACATTATCTGATATAGTATTTAATTTTGATAAGAAGGCACCTGTACCAAATCCACTTTCTAAGATAGTAGGATTTTTTTGAGATACCATTTTTATCATATAATCTACTATTTCATCCGGTGTTGGATAATATGCTATCGGTTTTTTATCACTCATTTTCTAAGTCTCCCCAATTTAATTCTGTAAATGTTTTATAAGAGCTGTGCTTCTTTTCCAAGGATTGTTTAAATACCTTAAATATATATTGGCTACCTATTTTATTGAAATTTATGTAATCATCTTCACATTCAAATAACGGTAATGATGAAAAACAATTATCTATACCCCATTTAACTTGAAATGGTAAATTACTTCCATTTGGTGTTAATTTTTTAATACTTTTTAAACTACTTGCAAAAAATTCACCTGTTTCTTTATTATACACTAAAAAATAATAATCATATATATCTTGTCTATTATCTTCGTTAATATAAGTAGCTAATTCTTTGAAAAAACTTTCCCAACCGTCGGAAGAAGGAAGCTTACCCGTTAAGGTATAAAATAAACCTTTTTTAGAACTAACATTGTCAGAAGATTTAAAAGCAGAACTCTTTATATTTATTGGAAAAAATAAAGAATCTTTATCTTCCGACTTAGATATATCAAACCAATTTCTACTTGTTGGTGTTTCATATACATTAGGGGCAATATTATCTATTAATTCTATTATTCTATCTTCATGTGTTATTGAATTTACACGTCCATCTTCATGTTCGTTTTGTAATTTCTCTAAGTCTATTTTATTTAATTCCGTTACTAACTTATTTAAAGATACACGTATCCTATTTTCTTGTTCAAAAGCTTTCAATTTAATTTTCCTTATTACTATAATTTATTATTACCAAAAATCACTTAAAAACAGCTTAATTAGTTTAATTGATATATAGTAATATTAAACTAAGTTATTACAAAAATAACTTATAATTATTTGTTAAATTTTATTATTTGTAATATTTTATATATAAAAAGCTTGACACTATGGTGATTATTTAACTATAATTTTAATATATCTATAATTTATAAGGAAAAAATATGAGAAAATATTTATTAACTATGTTCGCGCTAATGATTAGCACAGGTTTATTTGCAAATAATTCATTTACAGATAATAAAACAGATACAGAAAACAAAAGATTATGTAAAGTGTTCAAAGACAAAGCTTTATCATATGAAAAAACTATGCGTGATGACGTTTATGCTACTGCTACACTTGAAAGTTATAATAAAAAAATTACTATTTATTGTAAAAAATAATACTTCAATCTTGAAGTCACAAATTGTGACCTCAAGATGATTTTCTTCTCTTTTCTTATATAAAAATCCAAATATACTATTATTATATCTATTAACTTTAAGCAGTTTGTAAGCATTACCCTAGTATAATATTACTATAAAAAATAAGGATTTAAACTATGGAATTAATAGATATTTGTTATCCAGATTCACCTGCTAATAATTTAAGATTTGTATTTGAACGTGCATTACAAAAACGTGAATTTGTATCTGGTCAATGGTTTGCTTTCACAAATGAAGAACATAATATTTTAATCCTTAGCACAAAGGTATCTAGCAATACTGATGTTATCATTTTAGAAATGGAATTAGAAAAACTTAAAAAATACTTTACATTTAAATCAGATATTCTAATTACTAGTAAAAGTAAAGAAAGAGAAAAAAGACAAGGTTGGTCTATTACTATATCTATCCTTGATATTGAAGATATTAAATATGTAAGACCTGTAATGCGAACTTTAGATGATATTAAAGAAGAAAAAAAAGTAGCACAAAATAATAATGCTATTAATAGGGATGAATTAATTTCTATTTGTGAAGATGCAATTGTTCCTTGGCAAAATTGGCAAAATCGAGATAGTGGTTCTTCACAATATTTAGTTACAGATATTTATAGCTTACTTAAAGCTGGTTGCGACTACGAAGTAACAATAGAAAATGGTGAAACTATTTGGATTACTTTTATAGATGTAACATATGATATAGTTCGTGACGCAATTGATAATTATAATTTGTATTGTGATGATATTGATGAATATAAAGAAGCTAATCCAGAAGACGAAATGTTTTACGGATATGGGTTATCACTTGGTGAAATATCAGTTAAAAACATTAATGACGGTAATTATCATTTATCAGGTTATTTACCAACAAGAAAACGCCTAAAAGAAAGTGATGGTGAAGATTGGTATTAGTATTCATATAAGTTTTTAATTCTTATATGAAATTAGAAATTATACAGAATTAAAGTTCTGTTATTTCTGTATAATTACCTTCTTCTATTGCAATAGTCATATTGATAATATCTTTATAATAATTCTCTTCTAATTCTTTTCGTTCAGCATCATTTAATTCACTAGGATTAATTCCATTAGCTAACATTCCGATACCACCATCCAGTTTTATATCGTCTAAACCATTATATTTCTTTTCAAATTTGTGCCACTTAGCTACTTTTTCTTTATTACTGTAAGCTTCTAAATTGAAATTTGCAAAGAAAGATATATGACCGTCACGATTACGTTTAATATCTTTTACCTCTTTATGTTTAAAATCTTTATCAGCTATTAATTCTTTTAAATTTAACATTATTATTCCTTTTGAATTATTTTTAATATATATTACTTTAAATTAACTTAAATATATATTAAAAATTAAGGTTTAAGTAAGTTAAAATTTGATAATCTTTAAAAAATAAATATTAAAGGAAACAATATGGAAAATAATAGTAAATATGGACACTTATTTAATAATAAAGCGCCAGATATAGATTTTAAAGAAATTATGGATAAAGATAAAATATTGTATGTAACATTACCTGAAAAAATGAGTGCTAGTGATTTTGGCAATGTTTTAAAAATGGTTGAAAATGTAGTTATAGGAATAGAAGCACAAAAATAAATTTTCGGACTATTCCCTAAAATTGTTTAAAATCATAATCATAAGTTTCACAAATATTTTCCCAACCTACTATTTGGTGTTTTATTATATCCATTTCTTTTTTACATTGTGGAACATAGGCATATATCATATTATTGAATTTAATTTTTTTAGCTATTGGTCTAATATCCGCATAAGATACTGCGAAACAACCACTTGAATTTTTTGCGTTATATTTACTAACTAATTTAGAAGAATGTATTACAACACCTTTATCATATATTTCATCATTAACGCCCTTAGTAAGTCCTCGCATTTTAATACCGTTAAAATGTTTATAGATATTTTTCCAACGATATTTTCGACCTTTTTTACTATCATATACACCTATTGTTTGATAAAACCCAGGTCTTGTAAAGTTTTTATCCCTACCTTTATAATCACAAACATTTAAACTTCCTTTATTAAAACGGTGTTTATACCCACCACCATGTGCGGTTTTATATTTGTAAATCTTACCATTGATATTATCAATAATATACATTCTTTTTTTATCAGATGGTAATGTGAAATCTATAAAAGTAATATACCTTTCACTAAAATTATTTTTCTTATAAAAAGTAAGTGCTTGTTTATAAGCATCAATAGATATATTTTCTTTTTTTAATTTTTTAATTATATTTTTATTACAACTACCCCATAATGAAGCCGAAACAATACCTAATATAGATAATTTTTTTAACATCAAGTCCCCTACTAACCTATCTTTTAAAGCGTATTATACCATATCACAATATATATTTATATGATATGAAATAATATTAAGAATTTTTATATAAATCAAAATCTTTTTCTATCTTTCCTGTGCCAAATACAGGAAATAAAATCTTTCCTAAACCTGGTTTTATATTTTCAACAACTTTTCCAAATATTTCATATCCCATTGTTTTACCCTCTATATCACTTCCAGCTTTTCCCCATAATGGTATTTCACTTTCTGGAAATATTTCCCCATGTATATCACCATTAATAGAGCCTCCAGCTATAAACATTAAATTACCATGTCCGTGGTCTTTACCTTTTAAACCATTTTCTTTCAATTGACGACCAAATTCAGAAGATATAATAATAGTAGTGTTATTCCATAATCCACGTTTAATCATTTCTTTTTTAATAGTTGCTATAGCACCGAATTCACCAAATACATCTGGTATTTTACTATTTGATATAGGTTTATAGTTACCATGAAAATCCCATCCTGGAAAATCTATATGAAAATAATTAGAATTAAAAATATCTCTACAATCAATGGCATCAAATGTATTTACTATTTGCTTTTTTAAATAAGAAGCTTTTACACCTGTCATTATTTTATTGGTATTTGATAATCTATCATTAACTCTATCTGAAAATAATTTAAGTGTTCGTTCCGTATTCACTAAGTTCATAACGGATGCATTTTCACCTGTTTCCGCATTGTAATAACGTTGTAAAGCTTTACTTACTACATTCGTTGAATTTGTAATACCAAATGGTCGTATTTTTGATATATTAATACTTTCTGAACCCGGAAAAGAATTTGTTCTTGCAGCAAAAGTCCAATTGTTACTAGAAGTAATTGCATTTTGATTCATATTACCAGCTAATCGTCCAAGCCAACCATCTAATTCGGTTGTTGATTTTTCATATAAATCATTATCACCTAATAAATTTCTAGCAATAGAATGTTGGTGGTCGCGATTATCTGAAAACCAAACACCAGGAATAATAGCTACTTCACTATTTTTAAGCATATCTTCTAAACCATCGACTTGTGTATTTTTTATATTATAATTTTTACCAGATATTTCTATATTTTTATATTCATCTTCTGATACTAAATTTAATTGATTTTCAAAATAAGCATTGTGCAATTCTTTTTGTTCTTCTAATGGCGCAAACATATATCTAAAATCAGCCCCACCATAACAAAACAAATGGATTATTATTTCTTCATCTGTATTCTGGATTGCTAATAATTCTTTTGGTGCTAATATTGTAGCAACTGCTATACTTAAACCTATTTTTTTTATAAAATTTCTTCTATTCATTTTATTTACCTTCCTCAAACCACATAAATGGTAATCCTAATATAAAATTAGTTACGTTTTTTAAATTATTTTTTATAACACTATTATTTAAATCTATATATTCTTCACTCATAAGACGTATTTTGTCTTGTATTTCAATATGTTCTTGTATATATTCTTCTGTAAATCTTAAATTAGTCATTGCATAGTCGTTATAACTTTTTCCATATAATAATAAGGAATAAACATGTAATTTTTCCATTAGACCAAAATGTTTGAGGTTATCCCCTATAAATCTATTCCATATAAAAGCAGAAATATCTTTAACGTTATTATCAATATCTTTATCTATCATATTAGCAAAATTGGTATCTTTATATAGGTTTGTGTATTTTCTATTTGCTGCACGATTATAAAAAGCTGTAAATACAGTGCTATTAGTCTTTATATCTTCACCTGTTAAATTCCCAAAAACACCCTTTGCAGGGAAGAACAATTGATAGTTTTCTTTTTTTAATTCTACTGTTATAGTATTATACTTATATGGTTTTTTACCTTCGAAATTTAGTAAGTTATAAGTTTTTGCTAATCTATCTAAACTTGATAAAGTTCTAAACCTTTTTTCACTATGAAATTCATAAGAAATAGCATAAGATTGTATAAATTTTAGTATATCTATATTTTCTATATTTGCTTTCCATTCGTTCATTGCACGTTGTCTATTTTCTTTATTTTTTTCAATATTAGAATCAGCTAGACCATTTATTATCATAATAGGTAAATTTGTCATGCTTTCATTTTTTCTTATAGCTACATGTGCTATCTTATCAATCGCTTCTTTTATACTAGACTGACTTATTTCTTCACCTAATATATTCAGACTACCTATAAAATGTTTTTCTGGTGTTTCTTCTATATTATAAGTTGGTGCATTAATTGTTTTAGTTCCACTAATAGTGGTATAACTTTTATATGATTGTCGCATACCAGTTAATATTTTTGCTGTATTTTCAATTGTAATATTTTCATAATATTTATTATAACCGTCACCTAAAATTCCAAAAAATAATTGGTGTAATTCCCTTGCAAAATCATCATTAACATTAAACTTTTCATTTACATATTTATTAGATGTTTGACCATACATTAACATAATAGGAGTGCTTATTGCACTTGCTGCTAATATTTTTTCATAATTAATATTATGCTCTATACCTTCTGCTATATTATCGAAATAATTATATACATTCAAACTAAACAAAGCATCTATCATACTATTTATCACTTGATGATAATTAACTTCCCATAACCCTAATTTTAATCTGAATGAGTTATAATTTGTATTATCCATTATTAATGGACTTATTAATTCACCCTTAGATAATCTAGATTCAAATCTAAATGCAGAACCAGGATATCTTTCATCCATTTTTTGTACTATAAATTCTAACCGTGCTTCTTCTTCCGAAAGAAACCCATCACCACTATCTTTTAATTTTTTATTGTAACCAGACATATTAATTATTTCTTCAATGGCCTCTCTTGGTTGCATATTTGACCAAACTAAAATTTGTTCTTCACTTGCAGTAATTCCATAAGTAAAAGTGTTTAATACTTTCTTAATAGCATTTACATTCCAATCTTCGTCATTTAAAATTCTAAAACCACTCGTTATATTTGTAATATTGAAAGGCAATTCGCCGTATTCAATTTGGTCTTCTATTATAATATCTTTGTCTTTATCTAAGATATCATTATTTATATCATCATTCTTATTATCTTTACAAGCTGTAAAAAATACAAGCGATAAAGCACTTAACAAAACTATCTTTTTTCTTATATTCATCTTCTATCCTTAAATTTTACGACTATATTCTACACTATAAAAATATTTATTTTCTAAAATGACTCTGGCACCATTTTTTATATTTTTTTATATTGAACAAGTATGCTTATATATTTGTAAATTTGCAAATTCTTTTTTTACTATCCTTTTTAATACAAAAAAAAGATAATTCTTGTGAAACTATTAATTAAGCATATCCTAAGTGTGTTTCTGATAGAATTAAAATAAACATTTAAGGAATATTAATGAAAGTTGAAAACTTAAAATTTAAAACTATTAAATTTAAGCATAATAATAATCACAAAATATATAAAATGACACCTGGTGAATATAAGAAATACCTTTTCGATATATCAAAAAACAATGTAGTCTTTATTGAAGAATATCTAAATATGAATTACAAAGAATACGCTATTGATTTTTTAGGCATTAATGATTTAAATGCAATTGCTAAGAATTATAATGTTGAAGTTGTTAAAGTGAAATATAATCTATTATGTGATAACAATATTCATGATTATTACATGGAATTAATGGATAAACAATGTTTGATACCTGACCATTTTTATTGTAGCAGATGTGGAACTTTAAAATATAAAAATACTATGCTTTTAGATGAAAAAGAATTAAGAAAACCTGTTAATAACATAACAGATAGATTGAAACATTTTAGAATTAAGACCAAATTATTCTTTAATCGAAAAGTTTTAAAAAAATATAGTTATTAATCATTACTGAAAATAAACTACCACACTGTAGTTAAAAAAGGACTTTATAAGGTGTATTATAATATAATACACCTAGAAAAAGGATTTAAAATGGAAACAATTGTTATAGCAGATTATGGAACAAGTCGTCAAGGAAAACCTTTACTAAGCAAACAAGAATGGTTAGAGGAAATAGAGGTTTCTGGTTGGTATAACACTATTAGAATAGAAAGCACAAAAAAAGAATATTTAGAAGAATTACTTAACAAACTTCCAAAATATGTAAAAGCTAAAATTCGCGAATGTGGCACACAAATTGCTGTTGAAACAAAAACTTCTATCTCATATTATAAGCCTGTATGGTTTTCATTAAACACTTCTTTTACTAATAATTCTAAAGTAACAGGCAGTGCCAATGAAACAGCTATCAAAAGAGCTAATAAAATGTTTTCTTTAATTGAAAATTATAGTATAGAAACTCAAACAAAAGAAACTTCTTTAAGTTCATATTTTCAAGAAAATTTAGAAGTTATTGCAGAAGTTCATATTTACGATAAGAAATAATTTTTATTGATTTTATATCATGAATTTAAGCAGTCTTTAAGTTAAAACTTGATATACTATAAGTATCAATAGTTGGGAAACTAGATTAAAATTCCCAACTGGGAACCTCGTCTTTTTCTTAACCATTAGAAAAACACAAAAAAAGGTTCCAAAATGAATAACACTTCAAATACAACTCCAAGACTTACAGCATTAAAAAATAACACTTCTTTATTTAATACTATTAACAGCCCTACTGAACAAGAAATTGAATTTATTTTAGATAATGATTCACATCTTCTTAACATCAGGAATAATAAAGACCTTTACCTAAATAAGAATTTTACACAAACTTTAAAAATTAAATTTGTTAAATTATTACCAGACATTATTTTAGAAATTGATAATTTAAATGAAGATTTGGTTTTAAAAGCAGCAAAAGCAAATATTCATATTTTAAGAAACGAAAGTCTTATTCCTTTTATTTCAGAAGACGCGAAATTAGACCTTTTAAGACGTATTCCTATCACTGTTTGTTTCTTTGAAGACATTCCATTGGATATCCAAGAAATGTATTTTAAAAGAGGGACTAGTTATGTTCAGGGCATTAAGAATATTCACCCTTCTTTATTTAAACAAATGGTAAGAAGAAACTTTTTCCCAGCTAATTTAATTACTACTTTAAATAATACAACAAATATCAATGATATTATGGAATACGTTAATATTAATAAGAAAATTATTAGAAAATTAAACCTAAAAAAAGAAATGATTGTTGAATTACTAAATATTGATTTGGATATTGTTTTATATATTAATGATATTGAAAGTGATATTATTAAAGAGTTTGTATTACCTAGTATCACAGAAGAAGAAATGGGATATAGCTTATTGACACTTTGTAAAAGCAATACAGAATTAATGTTTATTTTATTAAATAAATTTCCTAGTAAATTAATCAATAGTTATTTATCATTTGTTCCAGTTGAATTATTAAAAGAAGTTTTATTAGTTAGACCAGACCTTTTTAGTTCTATCAACAGAAGATTAGTTACAGCATTAACAAACGAAGAAAAGCTTAATATGATTAATGCATATAAAGTTAATGATTTAAAAATTAGAGAAAAAAGTTTAATTTTATTACTTAAAAGAACTTCTGATATTCCTAATAGCTTAAAAGATTGGTTAATCTGTAATATTTTATCACTTAATGCTAATTTTATTAAAACTCTTAGTAATCCTAGCATTAAAATGCAAGAAATTGCTATGAATAAAAATCCAAATGTAGCTACAAAAATTAATAATATTTCAAATGAGATTATTACTAGATTTAATATTGATTTAAATCAAGCTAATAGAACAAGATTTGAAATGGCTTGCCTACAAAATATTAATTTATTGAATAATAGACAAAATTTTAGTGAAGATGAAATTAAAGTTATTGAGACATTATCTTTTGATATCTTAAGTAAATTAAATATTAGTTACTTGACGCCAAGATTAGTAGTAGATAGGATTTCTGTTTTGATTAATTCAAATGAAGTTGGTTGTTAAATAGTTTTTCAAGACAATTGTATTTTTCAACGATTGTCTGTTTTGAAATATGTGCTAATACTGCTGCAAGGTAATATTTATTATTCAATGGACCGCTGATACAGCTGGTCTTCCAGACTAAAGATATTATAACCACATTAATATTAAATGTTTCTTAAATCTTTTTCAGTTTGTATTAAGGAATATTTAATATAATATTCTTTATTAATTACAAAAAGGAATAAAAATGTTTATAGAAGTCGGTTATCGCTCAGATATAAAAAGAAATGTTGATATTGAAAAAGAATTAGAAGAAATTTCAAAAAATGAAAATAAGTTACTTGGTGTATGTCCTGTTGGTGCTGGTGGTCCCAAAACAACACTTATATATTTGGTAGAAGAAAAAAAACTTCACTTGTTTATGGATTATGAAGATAATTTGCTTAATGAAACACCTGTTGGTGACAAAAATACTGTTTTTATTATTGATTTTAATGATGGTGCAGCAAAGAAAATTGATATTGATTCTATAGAAGAAGTAGATGATAAATTTATAGCATTATTTCATGCTACAAATGATTATTTGGAAAAAGGCGGAGCTAATTGCAAATACCGATTAAATAATATATTAAAAATGGTTTGGTAACCAATATATTAATTAGAAAGCTACATTAAAATATATTGCCGGTATAGTTATATCGTCGTTTTCATAAAAATCTTTTTTGTGTAAAACGCCTACTTCAATTGAAGTATATCTAATACCAGTAGTATTAAAATACCATTGATAACCCAAAGTTACGTTATAAAATTCGTCTTTATACCTAATACCTTTTATAGCACCAGCTGACAAAAAATATCCAGAAGAATTTATAACGCTGTTTTGATATAAATATATATTAATACCAGTAAGAATATCATAATCCTTACTATAACGTGTTAAAGTTGTTGTACTTTCTATTGATAAATTATCAAGTATTTTTACTTCATATTTTAAATTCAAAGCACCATACAAAATACTTGAAATGTTAGTTTTTAATTTAGTATTTTCAAAAGCAGTTAAATGAGTAGAACTCAAAATTAATAGTATTATCATATTTGTTATTATTTTTTTCATTTTTATCCCTTTTATATACATATTATAAAAGATTTTCAGCCTATTTTAAGTTACCTACTGCTATAATATAGTTATAAAAAACAAGGACTTTAATATTATGACAAGCTTTTATGATTCAGATTCAGACGAACACATTTTTCCAGAAGTTAGTGGTTGGTTTATCCAATATTCAACAGAAAGTGGAGATAGTTCTTTTCTTCAGTTAGACGACGAAATTAAAGATGACGCACATGCACAAGAAATTATAGAAAAAGAACTTGAATGGGAGTGGGAAGGCGGAGAGTTTTACGCTTCTGTTGATTTTTGGTGTTATGTAGATGTTAAAGAAGAACAAGCTGATAAAGCTAAATCACTTGAAGGTGTGGAAATGATTACTGTTAGTGATGACGAAAATAGTTATCTTATTCCTATCAACTTAAAAGAAGAATTTTTGCAAGTATCAGAAGGTGACCCATATGATACTCTACAAGAATGGCACGAATATTTAATAGAAGAGTAAAGAATGGCTTTCAAAATTAAAAAGAAAACTGATAATCCAAAACTGAAGTGGCAAAATGCAAAATGCACGCAATGTGAATTTTTCATGTATAGTGATATTGATTCTATTATTAATGGAACAAAGTCTTCTGAAGAAGGATACTGTGGTTGTGACACAGCTGAATTAAATGGTAAAGAAGTTAGATATGACAGAAATGCTTGTATTGAATTTCAAGCAGACAAAACAATACTTAAAGTAAAACAACATCTTGTAGATGAATTTAACAAAATTACGTAAAGGTTTATAATAATGGATATTTATACAAAATTTAAAGAATTAGAAATTAAACAAATTGAAGAAACAGCATTATTATTCTTAACAGAAATACAGGTTATGACTGATAAAATTATTATCGATAATTCAATGATTAATGATATTGTATTTGAACTAAATGGAAATGGAATTTATTTCATTGCTAATACAGATAATTCTAAAATAGAATTTTCGTTATATGAAATTTCTTCAGAAACAGACAATGAAAGTTTTGATATTGATGATATTAACATCACAATTAATGAATTAGACAATATTGAATACTTAAATAGAATATTAGACGATATTACAGAACGATATCATTTTGATGACATTTCTTCATATTTTGAGCCTATCATTAATAGGACTAAAACAAAACCAACAAAATTTAATGAAAAGTCAAAAGCCAAAGCGTCTAGTTTTTTAGCTTTGGGAAAAAAATAAAAAAAAAGGACAAAAAATGAGTGTTTGGGATTTTGGTGATTACCACAGAAATGCGACTGGTGAAAAAGAATTTTTAGAATTAGATATTTTTCCAGAACAAGAATTTCTTAATAAAGAAGATGTTTTAATTGTTAATGGTGATACTGGTCTTTTATCTTTTAAAGATATTCCAGGTTATGACAAAGTTAAAAAAGAACAAGAATGGTTTGCTTCTAAAAATTATACTACTTTATGCGTTATGGGAAATCATGAGAATTGGGATGTTTATGATAATTTACCTATCATAAATAAATGGGGTGCAGAAGTTAAAATGCTAGAAACTGATTTTGGACCATTATACTTTACTATTACAGGTGAAGTATATACTATTGATAATAGAACTTTCTTTGTTGTTAATGGTGCATTAAGTATTGACAAAGGACTTAGAACGCCTGGTCACGATTGGTTTGAACAAGAAGGTATTTCTTACGCTGACACTTATAAAGTTATTGATAAAGCCAATGAAGTTAAAGAAGTGGATTTTCTTTTAACGCATACTATTAATTCTGATTTAGTTCGTCATTTTACAGCAAGTGGTTCTGATTATCACCATATTAAATATAAATGTCATACTTCTGAATTTTTAGCACATTTAGATACATTATTAGAATATAAAGAAAATCTTTTTGGTCATTTTCATATTCAAAGAACAATTACTGTTGGTAATAAAATTTATAGTTGTTTTTTCAAAACAAAGCCAAGAAAACTTTAAGTTAAGTTTTCTTATTATATTAAAAAGGATATTTAATGACAAAAAAAGAGAATTTACTTATTATTCTGAATGAAGAATGTACAGAAATACTACAAGAAATGGAAAATGAGTCTAGTATAGAAAATGAAATTAATGATTTTTTTGCTGTATATGAAATGTTAGTAGAATTCGATTACCTTGATAAAAATATTAAATCAGCAGAAGATATTGGTTTTTTAACGAACAAAATGTTAAAATTGGAATTTTTAAAACTTCAATATTTTATATCAAAAGCATTACGATTTGGACTAACGCATAATCACCCAAAAACTGGTCGCACTAATATGTTAGAAATATTAACTTCTTTTGATAGAATTAATAGTGCTACGAATAAATTCTATGACAAACAAAAAATTTCTAATAAAAAAATCAAAGTAGATAAATTTTCTGCTATTTCAGTAGAGATGGGAACTTTAATTTTATAAATAATTTAAGTCGAGTTTAAGCAGTTTATTGATATAATATCAATATAAAACAAAACAAGGACTTAAAAATGAAAGTATCATTTCCAAAATTACTACTATATATCACATTATCTATGCTCGGAACATATCTGTTCTTAGTTGGTTTCGCTTCATTTGTAGAAGCACATATTGTTAGGTTAAATCCTATGTCTTGGGATAATTCAATGCGAATGGGCTTTGGTATGTTTGAAGTATTAACTATTGTTATTACACTTTTAGTTAATGCAAAAGAAGATAAACCAAAGAAAATTAAATGTCCACATTGTGAAAAAAAATTCACTTTAAAAGAAGAAAGCTCTTCTAATAATGTTGGGATGAGTTTAGCAGTCGGGCTTGCACTTGGAACTGCAATAAGTTCTTAATATAATCAAAAAAAGGTTTATAAAATGCATAGAATTAATAATTTAGAAGATAAAGTTGCTTATCATGTTGAGTTAAATGAAGAAGTAGTTAGATACGCCGGTAGAGATATAAAAGGCAACCTTGCTATTATTACAGAAGATATGGATGCTGCTTATGAATTATTTAAATCAGAAGTAGATGAAGAAAGAATATGTATTTATCCTTTTGATGCTTATAGTATTTGTGATAATTGTTATACTATTGTTGAAAATGAAGAAATGTCTGTTGATACAGAGACTGGAGAACAACTTTGTGATAGTTGTTTGTCAGAATTCTAATATGAATAATAATTTGCTAACTACAAAAGAAATTTGCTTTTATTTAATTAATGAAATTAAAATGGAAGCAGAATCTTACGCAAGTGAAAAATCCACAATTAATGGAGAGACAAAGGAAGAAAATTACCCTATATATAGACACAAGTGGATATATACGATATGACAAAATTCCAAGAGGTCACACATTGCATGTAAGTGGGGACACATTAAACACAAAAGAATTAAATCAACTTTATCAACAATATCAAGCTCGATATACACATTAATTTCATTCAATTAAGTTCTTTCTAAGCAGTGTTTATGTATAATAAATAAAAAAAGAGAGCTTAATATGAATACAATTACACTTCAACTGCATTCACTCAAACAAACTATGCAATTTATTTCTGATACAAAAAATATCGCACAAACTTCAACACCATTTAAAGATTCTTTTTCAAAAGACTTATTAACAAATATTAGTATCTACGATTTAGTTTCATTATTTGATACAGGTGGTCAAGTTATTATTAATTTTCGTCCAACTGAATATACTTTTTTTAGCGAACAGTTTAGTTCAGAAGATAAATGTAATTATGTATCTTATCAATATATGCTTAAAACACTCAATATGTTTTTTAAACAACTTAAAGCCGGAACAGAAAAAATTCCATATAGTGAATTATCTTCTATTATTCAAGTTAAAAACAAAGAAGAAAAAGAATTACTTAAATCTACGTTATTAGATATTGGTTTATTTGAATATCCTCCAGAAATTAAACGTAATGATTTAGATACAACTTATTTAACAATCAATACAAAACCAACACAAGCCACTACACCAACAAAATTTTATTTCAATGACGATGATACACCTTATATACGTGGATATGCTAAAATTAAATCAGTTAAAGATTTATTAGAAGATTTAAAAATAATGGATTATCTGAATATTGAATTACAAGAAGTAGTTTAATATGTTTATAACGGAAGACAACAATATTTTAACAATTGAAAATAAAAATGTATCTAAATATTTAATTTCTGGTAAATTATACAAAAAAGATTTTTTTATTTATCTCGGAAATACTATTAATTATGAACCTAGCTATCATAAAAAATATTCTGGGAAAATAATGTTTTTCAAAACACAGTTTAAAGATACTTACGAATATGCTGATTTTATAAGTAATAGATTAAATGATATTGCTAATAAATATAAATTAAGAGTTAAATTTAATAGTGGTGTTGCAATATTATATCTTGATATTAATGATTATTCTTTTATTAAAAATTTAATGGAAGTTTTAAGTCAAGAATTAAAAAGCGTTTTATATTTTAAAATGGATTATCAAACTATTACAGACGCAAAATATAAAAATAAAAATTACGTATTTTCTAGCACACGTATTCAAGATATTAATAAAACAGAAGTAGATAATATCTTAAACACATTTAATTTATAAGGATTGAAAATGAGAGAATTAGACCATAGAAATGCAAATCAACCTGGATTTAAATGTTGCGAAGAGAGAATAACTTTTTTTGATTCAGTTAGTTGCGATGATTTGAGAGAAAGTTGTATTATGATTTGCGAAAAATGTAAGACTAAATATTTTCAAGAAATAATATTAGGACGACAATATACCAAAGTAGGAAATGAAAATACAGGTTTTCCACACTATACCACTTTTACTTTGCCTAAAAATTTAAAATAATATTTGTAATAATTTTATATATTTATATTATAATAATTACAAATATATAAATAGGAAATTACAAATGTCAAAAGAAGAAGAATATACTACTAAATTTATAGAGGCACTTACAAATTATGATACTAGAACAATGGAAGACATTGTTCTACAATATCCAGATATTGTTCATTCTAATTATCAATCAATGAATATTATTTTAATATTAGCAGCACATGGTGAAAATGATATTTTAGATTTTATAATCAATAAACAAAAAATTTCTATTAAAGATATCAAACCATACGTAGAAACTCCAAATAAAAAATTAGGTGAATTAGAAAAATTTGGATTTGGACAATCGTTAGGTAAATGGATTAATAACGCAGAAAAATCAATGTTAGAAACACGTTGCAAAACCTTAACTATTTTATATGGTGCAATAGATATGGATACATTAGATGCTAGTGGCTCTAATTTATTACTTACACAAATAGATAAATACAATTTTGTTATAGTAAAACATTTAATAGGTTTAGGTGTAAATTTAAAACAAAGAGTTAAAGCTTTTAGAAAAACTCTAAGTTATCGTGAATATGCTGGTGAAGTATATAATGTAACTACAAATCAAGACGGATTAACACGTCTAAATAAAATTATAACTGTAATAAAAGATGCAGAATTAGAAGAATTTCGAAAAAATAATCAATAATCATAAAACTTTAAGCAGTGTTTAAGTAAAATCTTGATATACTGTAAGTATCAATAGTTGGGAAACTAGATTAAAATTCCCAACTGGGAACCTCGTCTTTTTCTTAACTATTAGAAAAACACAAAACAAAGGTTCCAATATGAAAACAACTACATTAAACACAATCAACCCTTACACTAATACAGCTACTAAAAAAGAATGTTTGAACGAAGATATTTTCGAGCAACAATTAAATCCTGACTTATTTACTTCTACTTTTTTCTTCCCTATGAATGAAGATGAAGAGTTTAAAATACTTGGAAGAATTTCATCAACTGACATTTTATATACTGATAATACAGGTGAAGAATTCGAAATTAAATTAAATGCCTTTGCTAGAATTATGGAAGTGCGTGAAAAACCCATTCATCCATTACACCATAGATTTATTAATGATAATATAGTAGAAGATAAAGAAGAACTTTTTATCGAATTAAAATCAGAAGAAGTTAAAAATTTAGAAATTGAGAACATTTATTTAGAAGATGAAATCAAAAATATGAAAGAACAAATTAAAAACAATAAAAAATCAATTAAAAAAATTAATGCCGGCGAAAAAGGTGAAATTATTTCAGAAGAAGAATGGCACACATTAAAAGAAGAAATTAGAGCTTTTAGATTAGGTAAAGAAGTTATCTGGAGAAGTAACCAAAGTTATGTTGATGATAATGGTATTTCAAGAACTAACTGGTTTCCTGTAGTAAAAGAAGAAGATTTTAATATGTTTTATAAATTTATGATTGTTTCTTAATATATTTTTTAATTTAAGCAGTCTTTAAGCCAAAACTTGATATACTATAAGTATCAATAGTTGGGAAACTAGATTAAAATTCCCAACTGGGAACCTCGTCTTTTTCTGAACTATTAGAAAAACACAAAAAAAAGGTT
>Ga0256824_10000042_pt1 | contig 40604 bp, 35 predicted proteins | sample CV67metaG_FD_191570 | JGI IMG/M metagenome (GOLD analysis project Ga0256824, IMG submission 191570) | Hydrothermal vent microbial communities from East Pacific Rise, Pacific Ocean - CV67 | ecosystem: Environmental > Aquatic > Marine > Hydrothermal vents | place: Pacific Ocean: East Pacific Rise...
CGCAGTGTTTGCAATAGCACTTCCACCCTGTGTGTATCTAACTTCAACATCTCGAGTGAGGTTTCCTGCTAAGATTAGTTTATTGTACATATTAACTCCCTACATCTTTATTTGTTTGAAAGAGAGGCTAGGCAGCCTCTCCCTCACTTTTTTTAGCTGCCGACTTTGTCGTCTTCTCTGTAGCCTTGGGTGTAGCTTTTTTGGCTTCAAGACTTTCCGTGACCTGCTTCTCTAATGACGAAACCATCATAAGGGCTTCTTTCTCATACATAGCTGAAATCGTATCGAGATTAAAATAGTCTGCATATTTCTTTTTAAGTGTGATTGCCTTCTCTTCATCTTTTAATGACTCAAGCAGGTTATCCACAACCATCATTGTTGCCATTGTAACCTTAGGGGTTGGCAAATAGTTATCTGGAAGCGTTGGCTTTTGCCAATAGAAATAGTTTCCTTCTTTCGTCTTCGCTTTTTCCCACCCATTCGTAGCAGAGCTAGAGGTTTGTACAAAAATAGGGGCAATTTCATACATATATCTACCTACTCCCCACAATACTGCCGTTCTCTTCAGCGCACCACTTACTGCACCTTTTAATGGTTCAATCTCAGTAGCCGTACCGAGGTCTATTTTTGTAAGCCATTCTCCATCAATCTTTGCCGACAGTTCACAGAACATCCCTTTTTCTGTCGAGAGGCTTCCTGGTATTTCCTTATACTCATTTTTCCACCCACCTATTCCGAAGACATCATCCATTCTTTGCATAATGTCTCTTGCATTAAGATATGGTATCGCCAAAGCCCACAGATTTCCATCACTTTTTTTCCCAGAGGCTTGAATTCTCCATTCTACATTGCCTTTTGGAAAAGGCTCCAACAAACTTCTCTGCATATTAAGTAAATTCATACTAAATCCTTTTTATTTATATAATATATTGTATCTAAAAACTACTTAAATACGAATTAACATGCGTTATATGAAGCACTAATTTGTTTTCTCTCTCACCTCAGCACACCACTGTACGATGGCATCCCCTACCCTATGAACATAATCTGCCCTTCTTGACAGACTTCTTATTTTTCTCTCTTCTTTTTTGTTTACGATCATCCCATTTTCAATAAGTATTGAAGGTATCTTTGTCTTTTTTAAAACTACAAGGTTGTCGTACCTGTAAACACCATTCTTTCGGGAATACATCTTTTTTCTTTCGCCGTCTATATCCTGTGTGTGATAAAGGGTTGGGGTATACCCACCGGAGGCAAGACTCATTCCCACCATTGTAGCCAGTCGGAGGCTTTCTGAAAACTTCGGGTTCTTAGGAGAGACAAAAATAGCAAACCCTGAAAAGTCATCTCGGTCAGTGTATTTTATTTTGTTCCCCTCGTACTCTCCCTTTTTTAGGAAGCTCTTGGATACAGAGTCGTGATGTATCGACACAAAAACCTCTGCCCCTCTTGCCTCTGCTTCTTTTACCCTATCCTCTAGTTTTACAGTGTGTCCTCCTGGATTAACTATGAATACTCGGATATTAACTCTTTTACTTAAATTCTTTTCAAGAGCCTCTGCCACCTCTTTATTGTAGACATATTCTCCTATACCAATAGTAGATATAGCCCCTTGTATTTCCTTTGAGTGTCCTATGTCTATGGAGACAGAACAAACACCTGCTTCTGCATTAAGTATATTAAGCATCAAAAAACCTACTGTTAAAAATCTTACAATTCTCACTAATTCATCCTTTTTGGGTATCTTTTAGATATAACTTATTATATCGTTATTTTTTTTCTATTTACGTTATAATACTACCATATTAACAGAAGGAATGAACAAATGACACCAAAAAAAATGCTTTTAGTCGCAATTGGGGTATTGCTTGTTACCTCATCTTTGAGTGCGAGGATGTTTGGATATGAGCCAATGCCTTGGTTCGCTGCACAAAAAACAAAACAATCAGGCTCACAACTTGGTGACTATTATGATGAATGTACTTCTCTGGGGTATTCAGGAAAAGATATTCCAGTAAGTCTTGGTACTGCCTGTAGACGCGTATATGATTTCTCCAAGAAGTCTTGTGAGTCGGGAGACATTAATGGATGCAAGGGGTTTGTAGGGGTGAATATGTCACTCTCATCCAACCTTAAGAATGAAAAGACCGAAGGGTTTGCTTTCCCCGATGTGTATGTTTCTCTTAGTGGGGCTTACAAGGTTATACAAAAACTTTGTGATAAAGATGGCGACGGGTTCTCTTGTGGTTATTACGCTTATGTTATTCAAGAGGATCCATCTTCATTTAAAATGTCTGATGAAGCAAGGGAGGATCTTTACGTGGAGTACCTTATGAAGAGTTGTAGAAAGAGTGATCAATTTTCTCCTAAAGAATTTGAACGGTTCCGTCCGTGTGAAATGCTATATGATAAACTATCTCGCAAAAAATTTGCTTCCAGATATGGAGTAACGAAAAAAGATTTAAAAAAAATAAAGACTCGTGCTGATGTTGAATACGCACTAGCTCTTAAATACCTCTCCACTATCATTGAAGATCCTATGATTATGCGGTATTCGTGGTAACATGAAAGGTATACTCACAGTACCATTATTGGTTATAGGTTCATTTCTTTTTATTGGGTGCTCTACGGATGGTTCTACCCCTGCTCCAAAAGGGCTTCCTGATTTAAACTCTAAAAATACGAAAAGATCAACCTCCAATACAGGCATCCCTACTTTGGTAAAACTCTCTGGAGATTTCACCACAACAGAAGGAGCGCAACTTCGGGCGAAGATCAAACAGATTATCGTAAAAAAAGGGGGCGCAGTTGGTGCTTATATCCCTATGGAGAGTTCATCCTCTCTCTCCGACAAAACATCCACGGAAGGCGTGGGTACACTTACCTATAAAGCAGACTTCTACAAGGGAAAGAGAATCGCGGATTTTATCACCATGTCGTCCACTCCCCCTACATCATCTTTTGCAAGAAAGTTTTATGTTTCCTCGATATTGGATACTTTTGCCGAAACTGTTGCTGAGAATATTTACGCGGGGGATATAGGGGTTGTTGTCTCATCTGGTACTGATGAGGTTGTAGCTTCTAAAAAAGGTACTCCCAAGAAGAGTAGCTCTTCATCTAAAAAAGGAAAGGCCACTAGCTCTAAGAAGGGATTGCCTCCCATTCCTGATGCTCCAGAACCTTCTAGCGTGAAGAAGAAAAGCTCCAAGAAAAGCTCTTCTAAAAAAACAGTTAGAAGTTTCGGAGGAGGAAAGAAAATTTCCTATACTCTTCCTCCTCTCCCTTAGTAAGGGCTTGGTCTTAAAAACCAAACCCGTCAAAATCTCCTGTTAAAAATGATATTATAAGTGCGATCGCTACGGCAGGTAGGTATAGTATCCAATCTCCAGACTCAAACAAACCTTCCTCACTTGGTCTATTCCCACTGGACTCGAAATGCCCCCCTCCTATATCATCGAGGTTTGATCCGCCACTGTTGTAGATAGATATATTTTCAGTCAAGGCTTTTCTTACTTCTGGGTCATTATCATTTATAAGGGCTCTAATATTATCGCCATCTGTAGTAGTTTTGGCTAATTTTATTTTTTGCTCTTGATTTAGATTTTTTACACTCAAAAATATAATTCCTCTTTCTTTTTTTATATGGTATCTAAAAAACTTGGTTTTTTTAGAAAAGCAACTCGTGTCTTTTTTAAAATACTTGGCAATACTAGATTTTACCTTTTTATTCTGATATTATATATCACAATAAATAAAAAGGATTTTTTTATGATATTTTCCAAAAAACTCGGAAAAACTGTTTTGCTTGTCTCTCTACTCCTTTCGGGAACCTCCTTCGCTTCTTCTCTCCCTCTCGATGGAGCCAAGTTGCTTAAGGCATCGCTAGACTACTCGGGGGCTCTTTCTCAAAGTTCTTTCTCTGGTGAGATTCTTAATACATTCGAGACAAACGGGACAAAAGTAACCAAAACACATGTCGTTGATGTTTTACTAAGCAGACCCAACAAGCTGAAAGTTTTTGTTCACGGGGAAGGGCAAAATAGGGAATATATTCTTAATTCAGGTCATTTTTCTGTTATAGACGCTCCCCTTTTTGTCTATGGAGAGTCAGATGTCCCCACGGAAATCGATGCTGCTCTTGATCACATATTTAAAGAATTTAATATGAACCCACCTATGGGCGCTCTCGTATATTCAGATAAGCATCCCAGACCTAAAACGGAAAAGTTTTCATATCTGGGTGAGGATTTGATTGGTGAAACGCCGTGCCATAAAGTAAAAGTCTTTTTGGCTAAAAAAACGATTGTGGTTTGGATTTCCAAAGATGAGTTGAAGCCTCTAGTCTTAAGATATGACATTACTCAAAAAGAGGTTCCCGCTCATGTTGCAAAAGAAATCAGCACAAGAATTACCTGGAAGAACGGAGTGTCAATAAAAGATGATGATTTTAAATTCTCTGCTCCTGATAATTGTCATAAAATACCTTTTTTAGGAGATAAAAAATGAAAAGAATACTATTTGCAGTCATAAGTCTCTCTGTTATTGCCATTTCTGCGCTTGCTGAGCTTCAGCGCCCAGTAAGACCCTCTCACCCTGTCGTGCGACCTCCGGTTGTTGTGGCTCCCCCCGCCTATGGGTATGGAGGAAGCTATTATGGTGGAAATTATATAGCTCCTGCTCCCGTTGTAGGCAATGGGTGCAGCATGCACTATATTAACAATGAATTTGTTCGTGATTGTGGGGGATCTGTTTCCAGACCTTATTATGGAAATGGGGGAGTTGTTTACCGATAACGCTTCTGCTTTGATACGGGCTTTTCCGTATCAAAATGTTTTGACTATGCCACCTTTACCAATGACACCTTGTCTTTTGTAAGGAAAACCAAGTACCCCTCAGCTTCTTTCCCTGAAATCTTTTTAATGGCCTCTACATAGCCACTAACTTGCTCCACTCCCTTTTCTTTAAACTTGATAGACGTTTTGTAGTCAAAGATGATCGAAGTATTTTTGCCTTCACTTAATAAGTCTATTTGCTTCAACTCTCCATTAAAGCTCAAAGGAATCTCTTTGGAGATATTCATCCCCCTATTTAGCCTCACAAACTCTGTTTCTGTGAAAAGTGTTTCTATTCTATTTGCTATGTCTTCAAGCTCGTCTTTGGAAACTCTTTCCCCATACTCTATTTTTGTTAGGTTGATAGCATCAGGAATGTTTTCTAATATGAATCCTTCCATCACTTCCATTGTATAATGAAGCACTGTTCCAAAAAAAGCAGCCTCTCTATCAGAAGTTTCTGCCTCTGTTTTTCCTGCCACTCTCTGTCTTCCATAGTCCTTAAGAATGGTTTTCTCTTTCTTTTGTTTACTAACTTCAGGTTTCTTTCTTTTGCTTGTCTTTATTTCTCCTCTTTCAATTTCCGTCATCCCTATCTCATCAAAAATAGACTTCTCTTTTTTCACGACAATCATCCCTTTTACAGCCCTTGTTAGTGCTACATAAAGAGTGTTCTTTCTGTCCTTCTTCTCCTGCTCCTTGTTCTTTTCTAGCTCTCTTGCATACTCCGAGTCAAAATTTTCTCTACCTTTTGACTTGTACATAATTCTTTCTATATGTAGGCTCTCATTGAACTTATTTAGAATAGGATTTTTGTTGCTGTTCGCCCTACCGAGTCGGTCTAGAATAATCACATAATCAAACTCCAAACCCTTTGAACCGTGAATGGTCATGATTTGGGCTCCCTCTATGGTGTTGGACGTTACTGAAATTCTAGATTTTTCAAATTCTTCCACAAACTCACTATTATCGGTATACTGCGAAGAAAAATCTAGTAGCTTCAATACATTTAAATCTCCATCAAAGAACCCCAAAAGAGAAATAAGTCTATTTAGTGTTACAAGGGGAGTCATTTCTTGTTTATACCACGACAGGTCTGCATCCCTTAATTCTATTCCTATTTCATTTAGCATAGGCAACGCATCTAATTTGTTCCCTCTGACTAAATATTTCACCATCGCAACAAGAGATGCAATTCTTGGTGTAAACTTTAGAGAACTTGATGTTTTTAGTCTTGTTTTGATCCCCTTCTCTTCACACGCCTCCTGGACTGCTTGACCTTCCTTGTTAGTGTTGACCAAGAAAGTAATGGAGTTTTCATCCACTCCCTTTGCTACAAGACTCTTAGCTTCACTTATGGCTTTCTCAACAATGTTTTCATCTTCAATGACTTTCACAAACCCTTCTGCTGCACCGACTCTGCTCTTTTGATTTTTGTAATCGTGCATAACTCCGTTAAACCATAGGTTTACCTGATCGACAAGTACCGCGTCACTTCTGTAATTTGTGTCCATGTGCTTAATCTCAACCCCAAACTCTTCACTCACTTTATCAAAGAGTTGTTCCGTCCCACCCCTGAATCTATAAAGAGACTGCTTGGTGTCCCCCACGTAAAAGAAAGATCTAAAAGTATTTTCTTCTCCTCCCGCAAAAATCTCATCGATTAGAGGCTTTAGTAATATAAACTGAAGAGAAGATGTGTCTTGAAATTCATCAAGAAGTATATGTTTGAACTTTGCATCAAGTTTGAAATACAAAAAGTCTTTTACATCATTTTCGTACAGAACTCTATATGTAAAATATGCCAAATCGTCAAAAGTGAGAACACCCGATGTCTTCGCCGAAGTTATCGTTGCATTCTTGAAATAATCATAAACCCTTCCAAGATTAGATATCACCTGATCCTCTTTCCACTCAAACCATTTTTTCAACTCATCCTTTAGGTCTCTGTACAGCCCTTCTATTTCGTCATTACAGACTTTTTTGTACCAACTATGGTCTGCTAGGTTTTCTTTTTCAAAGAGGTTCTTTTCGGACAGCTTTTTCACACCCTCTGCCTCAAAAAGTTTTACTGCCCTTGGTGTTGCCTTGTTTTCTACAAGCTTAATCACCAAAGCCTGCTTGATCGCTTCTATTTTTTCTACATTTCCACTTTTTGCAGATACTCTTTCCATCTTAGGCAATAGTGGGTCAGCTTTGTAAAAACTTTCCATGAGTGAGAATATTTTTCCAAATCTTCTGTCTTCCACAAGAAGAGATAAATTCACAAGCTCAGTCAGTGCTCCCCCAATGTCCACTTCTTCCAAGAATGTTTCTTCTAGTGTGTCATCTCCTACTTCTCTGGTTACAAAACTTGGATCAAGCCCTATTTCCAGGGAAGTTGAGTGCAGAATTGATGAAAAGAATCCATCCAAAGTCACAATGTGTGATTTTCCACTTAAGAACTTTTCGAGAACTTCTGGCTGCTTCTCCATAATGAGATCTTCTGATAATCCTGTCTCTGCTGAAACAGCATTAAGGAAAGGCTCATTACTCTTGTTCCCTAGTGTTAAAAGCGAGTCCACTACTCTTTCTCTCATTTCAGCCGCCGCCTTATTGGTGAACGTGGCCGCCAAGATACTTCCGGCAGACTCTCCTAGAAACAAAAGAGAAACATATCTTGCTGCCAACGCGAATGTTTTTCCTGATCCTGCACTTGCTGAATATGCTAAATATTTCTTGAAACTCATAGGTACTCTCCTCTTTTACAAATTAATTGAAACTCACAAAATCTACATTTTTTAAAGTCTTCTGTTTTTTCTGGTCTCAGCTTTTTTTCTTGCTTTAACTCTTTGATATTATTTAATAATAATTCTTGTTTTTTATCGGGTTCTGTTATCTCTTCAATATCTCCACCACCAAACACCTGAAGAAATCCTAAGTTTACGTGTGGACTTTTCTGTCTTTGGAGTATTTCATATATGCTCATTTGAAAATCTGTCATACCCTCTAGATCACCGGTTTTTTGTGCGTCTGAGATTGAACCTGTTTTGTAGTCTATAATAAAAAGGTCATCCTCTCTCCTGTCTCGTCTATCCACTCTTCCGGCAAACTTCACTCCCGCTATGGTTCCTGCCAGGTCGAACTCTGTTTCGTCAACAATCCATCCCTCGGTAAAATGAGCAATCTGTGACTGTATGGTTCCTTCCATTTTCTTTAGCCAGAGCATTTTTCGATATTCATTTTTTGGTGTCCCTTTTCCTATAGTTGAATCCATAGCTATTGAAATCTCTTTTTTTAGATCTTTTTCGCTTCCGAAAGACTTCTTCTCTGCAAAAACTTTTTCCATGAAGCTGTGTACTATTCTTCCTTCATTCGGTTCAACCTCTTCTTCTGCTCTTGCACCTAAAATATATCGATTGTAGTATTTTCTCTTGCAATCTAAATATGTCTTCAATCTTGAAGGCGACCACACTATTTTGGATGCATCAAAATCTATTTCTCCCGGCTCAATGTTGTCTTTAAATCTTGGCTCCTGTGGAAAAAGTAGTTTTGTTTCTGTTTCAACGAGATCTCCTTTTTCTAGTCCTAGCTCGTAGATAAACCGCGACGGGAGAGCATTATCATTTGTGCTGTAGATAATTACAACTTCCTCAGCATCTTCTATTAATCGCTTATAATAATGCTTCTGGAGTGATTCCCTGTCTTGCTTTGTTGGCATTCCCGAAAAAAGACGAACTTCGGTGCTTAAGAAAATATCCTTCTGCGATACAGCAGGGACGTTTTCTTCATTGAAATCAACAATAACCACCCCTTTGTATTTCATTCCTCTTGTCTCCAGTACCCCAAGCGCAGTAACTCTTCCTCCACCCACATCGTCCAGCGTTATCTTTGAGATAGCTTTCCCCCAAAGGAACATCCACTCTTTATAAGTAAACTCATATTTATCAAATATTTTCTTGAATCCAAAACTCGCATCTTCCACTTCCTTAATTTGCTCAAATCCTAGTACGTCGAGCAGGGCAAAGAACTCCTCTACATTTCCGATTTTTATTCCAACACCACTTATTGCATTCATTGGTATTTTGAATTTTTCGATCTTTTCTGTATCACCAGTTTGCCAAAACTCATATACAGAAAGGATTTTCTTTGCTTCGAGAGTCTTGCTGTAATCCTTACCCATTGCAAAGTTTAGGTTTCTGTAGTGGTCAAAAATCATAAACTGTGCCTTAAACTCTTCGTCAGGCAGGACTAATGCTATATCCTCCGGAGAGATACCGTTGCTAATCATTTTGTCTATCTCGGCAAAAGCCAAAGCAACCTGCTCTGAACGCTCCTTAACGGAGTGAACTTTTGCATTTACTTCTTTCTCCAATGGTGTTGTTTCTATTATCTCTTTCTTTCCAACACTTACTTTTATGTTTGAATTTTCTGCAAGCTCACTCTTTTCTCCGATAAGTGTTCTAATCCCGTCTTGTATTTTCCCTGAATGAGTAGAAGTTCTCACAGACAATATTAGCTTACAATGTTTGCCGACCTCTCTCAAAAAGGATAGTTCATATTTTGTTAAATATCCCTCGACAACCACCTCTATTTCACTAAATCTATCAACAAAAGATCTGTTTATTTTTATTTCATCGCCATAGACAAACATTTTATCTGTCAGTCCATTCTCCAGAAGTGTCTTTCTATAGTTCTCCTTGAGCGTTTTGAGCGTGTTGATGTGTTTTTCATACTCAGCATAGGGGTCAGCTTTTTTTAGGTCTTCTAGGGGAATTCCTTCTCCTGCGACTTCTTCAAGAAATTTAAAAATAGCTTCACTTTTTGTAAAAAAAGAAATGAGTTCCATTTCGTCCATTTTTAGACTTTTAAAGTCTTCAAAATCAGTTCCCTTTCTTAGGAACAGTATTCTCTTCATCGCATCCACTTTGGGAAGTCCGATAATTGATGCTTTTTTTTCAAAATCACTCATAGTCATTAGCATAGGAATAATTCCGTTGCTTTTTCTGTAAATGTCTTGCTGGTGTCTTATGTTTCTTGATGATGGATAAACTATAAGGTTCATATTGTTTCCTACTAATTATATAATATATTGTATCTAAAATAGACTAAGAATAAGCTTTATATCGTTTTTAGTGTTTTTGTTTAAAAATTAAAATATGAATTTAGAGGAGAAAGGAGAAAAGCGCGCAGAGCGCACTTTATTTTGTACAGGAACTTCCTGTCGCAGGACTGTTTTGGCAGGAGTTTGAAAGTGTACACCAAAAATATCCATTTGCACTACACTCCTGAGGAGTGTAGCTTGCGCTATACACTCCCGAAGTTGAAGATGAACTCGAAGATGAACTCGAAGATGAACTCGTGTTTACAGTAGTTATTGTGTAGAGTGTTTCTTCAGAATCAGACTTCCCATCAGTTGCAATAAAGGTGAAAGAATCTGTCCCTGTGGAGCCTCCAGCATAATAAATTCTATCCGCTCCTGACCCTGTCAGTGTTCCGAAATCAGGCTTCTTAACTATTCTGAACGAGATGGGATCATTTTCTCGATCTATCGCATTCAGTGTTGTTTCCACCTCTCCATTAATTTCAACTCTTGCAGACCCCTCCTCCGCAATAGGAGGCCCCCCATTTCCATTATCAGATGGACACTCATGATTTGGGTAGTCATAACAATCATTTGTTGCTCTTTCATGCTCATCTTGAATTCCACAACCCTGAAAAATAAGTATACTAAACGCTATAACCATTGATAATTTTAAAAAATTCATTGTTTTCCTTTTGTGTTTATATTTTTATATTTACAAATAAGGAGGTGCAGTGCACCTCCTAAATTTTACGGGACGATTGTTATCGTGAACTCGGTTTCTCTTGAGTCTAGTTTTCCGTCAGACGCTATGAAAGTAAATTTGTCTATTCCTGTTTGGTTCGCATCTGGATAATATACTCTTGCAGATCCCGAACCGGTCAATGTCCCCAAGGAAGGGCTTCTGACTATTCTGAAAGAGAGTGTGTCTCCATCTGGATCAGTAGCATCAAGAGTTACTCTAACGCTTTCCCCTAGAGAAACTCTTTCTGCCCCGGGATTAGCAACAGGAGGATTGTTTACTTCTGGTGGCTCTGGCTCTGGCTCTGGCTCTGAAGATTGCGCCACCGTCACCGTGTATACAGTCTCTTCTGAATCCGACTTCCCATCTGTGGCAATAAAAGTAAAGGTATCTACACCTGTTGCCTCACCCGCATAGTACATTCTTTCTGCCCCCGAACCGGTCAATGTCCCCAAGGAAGGATTTTGCACTATCCTGAAGGAGATTGGGTCATTTTCTCTGTCTACCGCATTAAGGGAAATCTCAACCTCTCCATTTGTCTCTACTCTAGCAGAGCCCTCCTCTGCAATAGGAGGCCCCCCATTTCCGCTGTTTGATGGGCACTCATGATTTGGGTAATCATAACAATCATTTATTGCTCTTTCGTGCTCATCTTCCAAAAAACAGCCCTGCAAGAGGAATATTCCTACCAAAGCAACGGCTCCAAACTTTAAATATTTCATTGTAATCCTTTTTCTATTTTTAATATTTTACCCAAAAAAAAAGATTTTTCTTCCATGGACATATTCTATATTTACCTTTTACTCTTTATTGTACTTTTTTTATTCATATTTTTTTCTATGTTGCCAGCCACAGAGGAATGTTCAATCTTTTTTAACCTCTTTATCACTGCCCCGTTCATATTAAATGTTTTTACTAAATCCAACACAACGTCTTTCAGGAAAGGCTTGAAGATGAAGTTGTCGAACTCAGTTTCTAACTTTTTAGAATGAATGTCTGCCCTCCCCAAATATACAGAGGTTAGAAGAGATCCTTTTCCTACAATTCCTCTTATATTTTCCCTGCTAAGTTCTTCCCCGTGTACATTTCCGTCTGTCATAAACACAATATGATCTGCATGTCTTAATCTTTCTTTGTTTAAATTCAAACCTTCGGTAATCCCCTCAGCAGCACCATCTGCCCTAGAGCAAATGAGGTCCATCTCATTTGCAGGAAGCTTGAGAGCATGAGATATTGGTTTTCTGTCCCCTACCTTTGTTCCTATAAGTGTTATGTCCATTTTTCTGTTCGCCAAGACAAGTCTATTAAGAGCTACAGAGAGAGTTCTTTGTGCGTGTGCAGGATATCCCCCCATAGACCCAGAAAAATCCATCAAAACAACAATCTTTATCTTTGCCCTCTTCTCCTTTTGTCGCTTCTCTTCGCTATAAATCTCCCCTCCTGGATCAATGTCTACATACGCTAAATTAAGTTCATCAAAGGTGCTATTTGGTTCATCTGTTGAAATTTTTCTTGTTCTCGACTCCCCTTTTATCTTCGCCAAGGCTGCCTCTATTTGCTCCATCTCCCCCTTCAAAACTTGTCCTTCGGGGAAATTAGATTTTGAAAATATTTTGCCGTTAGAGCCCTCTTTTAGTGTTGTTGTGTCCCTAGAGGTGTCTATCTTGAAGGGAGTTGTTGCCTCGTTATTACTCAGGGGGCCATTTGCCTGAATTGATATATTCAGCATATCCGACAGAGAGGGGGATTCGTCCTTTAATGAAGCCGAATCATCTGGAAAACCTCCCATACCCTTGCCTACTCCGGATTCCGGTGATTTCTCTTTTATTGCATCCTCTTCGGCTGCATCAAGGGAGTTTTCCCCCCAGTCTTCTTTGGCCTCTTCCTTCTCTCCCCCATCATCAATTTCTTTTTGATTTCTTCTTATCTTGTCCTCTAACTCCTTCATCGCTTCCTCATAAGACTTTTCTGCGTCGGATTGGGGAGTCCCCTGTGACTTTTCTTCTTCATTCTTTTCTTGGCTTCCACCCTGATCCTGACCTTCACTCTGACTTTCATCCTCGCCCTCTCCTTGACCCTCTCCAGGTTCTCCCTCTTGACCCTCTCCAGGTTCTCCCTCTTGACCCTCTTCAGGATCTCCCTCTTGACCCTCTTCAGGATCTCCCCCTTTACACTTTGGTTGTTTAGGGTTTTTTAGATGGAAACGATTTCTCCATTCGGCGCATATATCTACAACTTCCAATGAGTTTTTGGCTTCTTTATATCTTGTATAAAAATCCATCACTTCTCTAGATAAAATTGCTTTAGGAATGTCCCTTCCCTCACTTATTCTTAGCTGCCACAATATCTTCTCCGGACTCATATTCGCAGGATGCCCTTTGGATGTGGCTCTCTGATATTTATCCCAAGGAAAAGAAAATTTCCTTCCCGTGACTGCCTCCATATATTTTTTGGTATTTGCCTCGGTGTAAATATCCTCTCCTAAATTCCATGCTGAATGAGGAACTTTGGTTTCTTTTAGTTTTTTTTCTAATTTTAGCCTGATTCTTTCTGTAAAAACGTGGTGTCCTGTCTCATGAAGCATCAGTAAATTAATATATTCTTGAAGATCTCTTTTTTCTACGTTATGTGTCTTTGATACAGCAGAGGAAATGAAAATATATGATTTATCCTCTTTTTCGTCCCTCATGTGATAAGCAATAGCTTTCGGATCAGGAAAAGCCCACACTTCAAACTTTCCTTCTATTAGCTTGAGAGATTCTAGCATTACTGTTGATTCTACAAGATATTCTTTTGTAAATTTTTCGAGTTCTGCTAACTCCCCTAAAGCCTCGCTCATCTTCCTCTCCTTGAACCTGATGGAGGCATTCTTCCTATGTTTACATCCACATCAAGTGCATCAAGTGCTGCCTTTGCTACATCCGCTTTTATTACTTTTCCATCAACTGCAGAAGCCATAGACTTTTCTAGATATCCTCCAGTGTTTTTTGATGAAAATTCTCTTTCTGATTCATTTACGTCAAAAGGTATGAATATTCTAGACTGTCTACTCATCATCTCTTTTAACCCCTCCATAGGATTTGAGTCTCCCATGGCAGTATAAAACTTTTGAATGACCGCATACATAGGGTTCATCCCCACCTCTACCCCGTCATTGTTTTCTGACATATTTTGGACTGCCTCGAAATAATCCAACATTATACTTTTAACTTTTTCCTCTTCTTGTGGACTCCAATCAGCATCTCTTATCCAATTTCGGTGTATCACATTCACCATGTCAGATATTGGGGGCGACTGTATTGGAGTCGGAAGAAACCTTCTTAAAAATGCGGGATCCAGCTTCTCTATCTCTATTTGATAATCTGGACCAGTATTTGCTGTTATTACTCCTAGCATAGCTTGTTCGGGTGTGTATATCTTTTCTTCCGCATAGTCGGTTTTTTGTATGATATCTATATTCTCGGTTTTGACCTTTAGATAGTCATCTTCGTGCATATACAGAAGGTCTCCTCTACAAAATCTCTCTGCGGCTTTAATGGCCGTCCCTTCATATACCATCATCGCATCTTTTTCATCTACGTGAATAGTGGGCTTTCCATCTTCTCCTTCTATTATCTTATGTTTTGTCTTCTCTCTGTCTATTTTGTTCCCCACGACAAACCAGGCTTCTCCTAAAGAAGTCGTTATCTTTGCTAACTCTAAACCTGCGGTTGTTGGAGTATGATATTCTTGTGACCGAGGAGTTCTCCCGTGTGTTGTCATGTTGGCTATAAATATTGATACGGTGGAATTCCCTCCTCTCGTGAAGTCATCCCCGACAAGCACAGTGAGACCCCCTTGTTTTGCTCTCTCCGAAGCCGCCCTGAAACAGGCAACAAAAGGTCCATCTTTTTTTATTATGGAATTGGTTGTTTCTCCTGGAGCTTTTCTGAGATCAGGTTTACCCATTAAATCAGAGGCTCTGATATCTGCGTGGAAGTTTATTTGATGAGACTCTATTTTGTTTTTTCTCGCTAAGTCTGCGATCCCTTTAGTCTTTCCTACTCCTGCTTCTCCAAAAGTAAAGACATTTCCACCGTCTCCAAATACATCTGCCAGCGTTTTCTGTTCTGGACTATCTTTGTCTGGCGACAGCTTCTTTCTTTGTACTCTGGCTAACTTATTCGCTGCCGTGTTTCTCTCTTCAATTAAATCTTCATAGTCAAAATCGTCCATTTTTCCTATTTTTTCGGGAGGCTTCTCTGCTTCCTCTTTCTTGTTTTCTGCGAGTTTGGGCGAAATCTCCACGTCTTTCCCTTCGAGTCTGCTTTCCCTTTTTAACACTTCCTGAATTAGGTTGTGATAAATTTCCTTCTTTTCCTTCAGCTCCTCTGTAATGTCCACGCCTTCAGCCTTAAAAAAAGCATATACTGCTTTTATTCCCGCTCTCTTCGTTACTCCCGTCCCCAATGCACCAGGGTTCAGTTGGTACATCTCGCTTGAAGATTTTTTTACCTCTTCAACAAGATCTGCTTTTGCCTCACGAATCTTCTTGGCACTGGTTTCTTCACCCTCTGGTTTTAAAATGTTAAAAGAAGTTTGAATGTTTTTAAGTGGCTCTCCATCCCGTAGACGCATGATAGTGTCTTCTTCTTCTATTTTTATTCCACTTGTACCTTCTCCATTTTGAAAAAACGCGTAAGTTCCTGCATTTGGGTTTTGTGCAATAAACATAGGAACAACATAGTCCTTTTCTGTATCAGCAACAACCCCCGTTACCCACTCACCAGAGAGGAAGTCTACATCATCTAAATTTATTTTCTTGAGTTTGTCTGGGAGAATCTCCATCCCTTTGCTTTGAATATCATCTATTGAACCTATCGTCATACTAAACTCCTCTTCCTTTTTTTATTGACACATCTTGATTTTCTTCTATATTTACATCTTCACCATGATCGGGCAACAGTTTACTTCCCGCTGGTTCCCTCTTTTTGACTATATCTGTAAAAATTCCACCATCAAAAGACCCTTTGTCTGGGTAGGGGTTTACACCCACAGAGATATTTTGTTTTGAAAGACTGTCGTAGTCTATAAAGTTGGAGGTTCTTGTACGTATTGAGAGTGTCTCTCCCCCCTCATCCCTTAGTCTAAGCAACATCCACTGCTTCCCCTCTTTCTCCATCTCTTCTACCTCTGCTTTTGACGGACCAACCACGTACACCCCTATTTCTGCGAAAAAGTTTTCTGTCATCGGGATCCCTCTTGTTAATCTGTCATACTCAAGGCACATTTCTTTGTAGTCAGCTATGTCATACTCTTTATTTGAAACATAGATATTCTCATTCCCTCTTGATTGCTCTATCGTAGCATTTTTATTCAAATTTAATTTGTTGACAAGTCTCATGAGTTCTTTGGGGTCTTCGGTGACACCACCAATAGCTACCCTGTGCCCGCCTCCGGAGAGAAGTTTGGACTTTAATCCGGTTTCACCTCCTAATGCCAGCACTTCTAGCATGGTGTCTTTTATTGTATTTCCTCTCCCCGAACCAGTAAACAGGTTATTCCCTCCCGTGTTTCTTGAACAGATAAAGGAATCTACATTATATTTTTGAGAAACCATTGCTGCTAAAATTCCATTTAACCCAAGAGGGTATTCGTTGCTCATCTGTACAATCAATGAAGCATCCGGATATTCTTCTAAATACTCTTTGGCCTGCTTGTCTGCAAAGTTTGAGAAATAATAGTTTGTGGCATCCTTTCTTACAGTGTTTGCAGTTTCCATGATGTCTATTGTCTTTAGAGTTTCACTTCCTAGCTTTCTATCGGAGACAGCCTCCACAAGTCTTGTGGCATCTATCCCAAGCCTTCTAAGAGAGTTTACTAAGGGATTTAATTTAAAGTTTATGTTCTCTATTGTGAGGTTGTCTTTTTCATCAAATATTCGGCGATATATTCCTCTATTTCTGTTGTTTATTTCTTTCATTCCCATCTCTATAAGCGCACTCACCTGGTGATTACTTCTGTCTGCAACATCCCCTAATAAGGATATTGCCGTCAGGTCTATAATGTGATTTGAGGGTATTTGTTCTTTATAATGTGGGTATTTCTCTCTAAGTTTTTGAAACAAGAACTCTACAAGGAACCCCGAGGAGATAAGAACGTCCCCCTCACTATTGGGATTAATCATTCCTTTAGGAAGGGAGACACTTGTGTCAAATGGGTGATGATCTAGTCCCATTAGTCTATCTTTGTCACTTTCTGTGAGCTTGTCTACCAGACTTGCATGAGTCCCGTTGTCAACCGTTATTACATTGTCATATTTTGAAAATAAATATCTTAACATTTCATAATCAAGACCATATCCTTCATCCATAGAAGGAATATAATAGTCAATAGTGCTTTGAGACGAATCAGCCTCTTTGCAGGCCAGAAGCACCTCTCTGAGAGCAGAAGTACTGTAAATTCCGTCTACATCGTAATCTCCCATTATAAGGTAAGATTCGTTTTTGTTAAGTCCTGTGTGTATTTTTTTCATAATATGATCCACCTGTTCTTCTGGTATTTCCACAGAGAATGGTGTTTTCCCCTTGAAATATTCAGACAGTGAAACTCGAAAATCTTCTCTTGCACTCATCTTACACCCTTTTGTGTTTCTAATTTCCTAAATTATAACAGTTTTTTAATCTTCTTTGATTAGAGTGATTTGGTGTTTTTATATATTTTTATTTTTTTATTCGTCTGCAGGAGTTCCCAGCATATCCTCTTCTAAAATCGATCTAGGAGAAGTGCTTGTCATTACCTTGTCTGCTGAAGGACGCTTCTGTTTTACTAATTGTCTTTTGTTTACAATAAACTTAAAAAGCTGGCTTAGCTCTATACCCATATTGTCCGTGCCGTAATACTTAAAGAAGCCGTTGGAGTCTAAAATTCTCCGCAGATCTCTCTTGAATGTCTCGTCTGTTTTTCCCCTCCCTTTTCCAGATACAAAAACACCATTTTTGTATTGTGCGCTAGAAGAGAATCCGCCAGACCCATTGACTGTTTGTAGCCCATCGAATTTTCCTTCTTTCAAAAACAAAGAAAATAATTTTGTTCCTGCTCTTGATCTTCCAACTAGCGAGTTGTCAGCCTTTCCATTTTTGTACCACCCGTTGAATTTATTCCACTCCCCAGGATTAAAAATATCTTTTACTTGAACCTCTCCATCCAGTTTTCCATCCTTCCAGTGAGCAGTATAGTAAGGTCTTGAGGATGCATCTAATATTGGTATCTTCCCTCCTCTATTGTCCACTAGCCCGGTATAATATTGTGTCCCATTTCTGGTTGATGGGTATCTTCTTTCGTACCCATCTTTTTTCCCATTTTTGTACGCTGCAAGGCCAATCTTAATTGTATTGTCTGCAAAATAATATTCGACACCGTTTTTTTTGTAGTCATTTTCTTTTTTGAATATCTCCGCCCTAAAGAGTCTGCCCTCTGTATAATTTCCTTTTCCATTAAGCACAGAGCCTCTTACGGTATTCGCACGATAGGCAGGGAAGAACTCTTCTCTCATTAAGAGTTTCCCCTCTTGATAGCTCTCTCTTGTTCTTAGCGTTTGGTTTCTGTAGAAGGTATAGTGCTTGCCAACACTCTTGCCTTGCTTGTGGTGGGATATCTTTTTATACGGCTTTATTCTGCGCTCCCCCAAAACAAGTGTCTCTATATAAAATTCAGTACATTCTCCATCTTTTTTTCCATCGATATAAAAACACTTTGACCTCATACTTTCACTATCGCTGTTTTTGTTTTTATCGTAGTATGTTTTTATCCAACCCTCTGCACGATCATCCCAAAATTTTCCGGAAAATAGAATGTTGTTGTTTTCAGACATCTCCCACCAATTACCTATTCTTTTTCCGTGATTATAGTGTCCTTGTAAAGCTGTAACCCCATTTGTATATTTTTTAATATATTCCCCGTGGAGTTTTCTGTTTTTGTCAAAACATTTTTTCCCAATATGGTTTTTTGATTTATCAAAAATGTCTTCACATTTGACTACTTCCCCTATAGGTGCGTAGTTTCTTTCTTTTTGGATACGGGATTCAGACTTAGTTCTTTCTCTCGTTTCTTCTTGAATTAATGAATGAATGGATTTCTGTGACTTGTCTTGTTCTGGAGGGAACATATATATTAATATCCCAACAGGAATTCCTATAGGAATAATATATTTTCGGAGTATTTTTTTAAAAAAGTTCATGATCTTCCTTGTTTATGTATAATATATTATACCACAAACAAGGTGAAAGTTTGCTTGTGTTAGACTTTTATTCTTCCTATAGACATCATAAAGCTACCATCTTCAAAGAGCTTCGGTCTTCGGTCTTTGTTGTATCTACTAACACCCTCAACATTAACCCCTCTTGAGAAAAACCTACTTGGCTTTTTTCCTGTTCTTTTTTTGAACTCTCTTGAAAACTCTTGTTCCGTTGAATATGTCTCTACTGATTCTGCCGAGATCTTCCCATCTTGTTGAGTAATCAAAACAATTGCACCCCACTCGGACTCAACCCTTTTTTCAAAAGAAACACTTACCTTTTGTTTTTTTGTGTTTGTTATTGTAACCTCAACCCCCATATCCTTTAGGGCATCACCCTTATCAGGTTCGTCCATGTTGACACAAACCAAGATATAATTAATAAGTGTGATATTATTAAATATCACTTTCGTTCCTTCTTCTTGTTTTACCCATTGCGTGTGAGGGAGTTCCTCTAGGCTTCTCTTGTTCTTTCTGCTTACCTCTTTTGTTTCACCTGAGCCATCCGTGAAAAAACAATACATATCTACTTTACTTTTTGTGGTCTGTCGGAGGGAAATCTCAACCCTATTTTTATTTTCCTCTAACTCTTTTATTCCATCGCTCATCTGCTTACCCTTCTTTGTGTGTATTTGTTTTTGCTGAGGTGATAACCTCTTTTTCTATTTCAATTTTTAGTTCTTTTTTGTTTATTGAGATCGAATTGTATATAGATACTCCAATAATAGTAACACCTATTGTTCCCACAAGGACTTCACTGATAGGGACGAATATCTTAATTAGCATTATTACCGCTAATGCGAGGACGGCATAGTGTGCTCCATGCTCAAGGTATCTATAGTTTGCCAAAGTATCTTTCTCTACCATGTGTATAGTCATACTCCTAACAAAGACAGCTCCAATTCCTAGCCCAATCATTATTATGAATATATTGCTACTCAACGCAAAGGCACCTATCACCCCGTCAAAAGAGAAAGAGGCATCTAATATTTCTAAATATAAAAAACCTATCAGTCCATTCCTTATTCCGTCAACACTCAATAAGCCATCAATGGTTGATATTGCCACATATAGCAATATTCCCGAAAAGAACGCATACGCTATCTCATAGGAACCAGTGGATGAGACAATCCCTATCCCTATGGCAGAAGCTATAAGTATTCCAGCACCCTTCACTTCTCCTGCCCTCTCTAATGTTCTGCTTGCCTCTACCATGTGTATCCAAGTATCTTCTCGAGATCTATCAAACAGAAAGCCCAAAAACACCATAAGTAAAAATGCCCCGCCAAAGGCGAAAATGAGTGCCTCTACTGAAAGAAGTATGTGGTGGTATTCATCAGGACTCTCTACTGCTGTATTGAACGTCTCCATTACCCCCATTCCACTTGCTATGGCTACTATTGCTATAGGGAACGCAAACCGCATCCCAAATACGGCGATAGGTATACCAAACAGTATAAACCTTTTTTGCCATTTAGTTTCCATCGTCTTTAATATCTTGGCATTTACCACAGCATTATCAAAAGATAGTGAGATTTCCAGTATTGCAAGAAGGGCTGTAATATATAAAGCACTTAGCCCTCCCAAATAAGTAGCAAGTCCTAACCCCAGAATTGCTATTATTATCGAGGAATAGTGATTCCTCATTCAGTTTCCCACGAGAGAAAGGAAGATTTAACTGTGGAGATTGTTTGTGTGAAGTCTTTATCTTTTGTTACTTCCCCTATAGCTGTAAAATTCCATCCCCCTCCCTCCTGTGAAAGCTTCCCTAATATCATGGCTCTACACCCTTTGAATTCTGGCTTATTTGAGATATTGTAAGTCGCTACGATTTTTGTCGCTTCAGAAGGTCTCCCCTCGTATAGTCTTATTGATGCGAAAGGGACTTCGGTTAAGTCTGGCTGCTCTCCATGCTCCCCCTCTTTCTCGTAAGCGTTTAAAACAAACATAATCTGATGTGTGTCCTCTCTGAGTTCATCCATTTTAATTTCTATCGATTCATTATCCAAGTGGTCGTCTCCGTCAGTGTCGCCACCAATATCATCCCCTACATGAATAATGCCTTTCTCGATGAGGTTTCCGAAATAAACGATTGCTGTATTTCTCCCCTCCTTGTCAAACACTAATGCAGAGAGGTCTAAATCTACAGGTATCTTTTCTGTTCCACCAAACATCTTCTTCTTCTCAATAACTCCCCAATTGGCTCCGACATAAAAGGATGTTATATCGTCTCCATCATTCTTCTGGAGACCTAGAGTATCTCCGTGTTCCATCACCTGTGTAGAAGTTTCTTCTCTCATTTTTTTCCTTTTTTCTTTTTTTAATTTTAGCATATAAACTGTCCCACCACAAGTTTTATTCTTTTTTTTACAGAAAAAGTCTTTTTAATTACATTTGTTTTTTTATGCTATCATTCACCATAAAGGCAATATATTTTATTGCTTGGTGACATAATATACTATACTTATTCCCAAATAGCAGGAGGAAACATGCTCAAACTTAATGGATTACTAAAATATGTTTTTCACAAAGAAGATACTTTCAGTGAGCAGTTTCGCTATATTGGTGTTGTTTGTATTCAGATGTCGAAAGGCTAACACAATGCAGAAACACGTTTTTTTTAAAGGAAACACTGGAGGGAAGACCACTACTGCTGAATATTGCATTGATAGATTTAATGCTTCGTCTGGAAAAGATTACGATGTCGCTGCTATGCCTGTTTCTTTTACGACCAGAGCTATTCGTGATGGGGAAAAAGAGGGGAGGGACTATTATTTTCTCAGCAAAGATGATGTCACCAAACTAGAAAGAGAGGGAGGGATCACTGAATCCACAACCATCGCAGGGAACATTTACGGGACACTTACCCGAGAACTTGACCGCCTAAACAAATGTGATATTCTTATCTATGTTACAGATGAGGACGGCATTGAAGCTTCTCTTCCTTTTGCTGACGCCATTATTGACTTCTCTATTTCACCAAGAAGGATGAAGGAGATTTTAGCAGAAAAAGGTGTCCCTGATGATGTTATTTCTAAGCGTTTGTCTCGAACTGTTAACACTAATACACTCAACCTTCCCACAGATTTTCGCGTTGATGATCTAAATAAAAATACGGGAGAGCTTGTATTTCAATCTATCCTGAAAAGCATTTCAAAAGAAACTCTACTTAGAGAAGATGAATGGCTTAAAAAATCTTTTTCCCCTTTTCACAGCAAACAAGCCTCTCTTTCGATCGCCGAGGAATTTCTTGAAAACGGGAGTGCTCTTAAGTCTTATGAATTTGCAAAAAACCTTCAGGGGTACGGAATTTTAAATGATAGTCTCCGACAGTCTTTTGAAGGACACATAATTCGGAGAAGCTCCCAAGATGGGCTAGAGGGTTTGGTTTCTTTCTCTCTTTCTATAGAAAACGCAAATGTTGATCGAATTATTTCTCACATTGATAAAATATTAACAAATGATCCATCTGAAGCCAAAGAGCTTGAACGATTTTGGTCTCTTTCTTGTGGGGAAGCCTCCAGTAAAATCATAGACAAACACTTAAGATCTTCAGTAGTTGATTCTACCCCTACGCTTGATTTCCAAGTGGAGGAAAAATCTCATTCAAAAAAAGACAAAGAAGTAGGAATGCCCCACTCTTTTTCCAAAAAACCCTGAACCACTTTATTTTCTCTTCTGCTTTCTACAAAATACGCTTTGTTGTGATATACTTAAAGAAAAAGGTTGCTTATGACTTTAAGACACATCCCCCTTACGCTTGCTATTTCTCTCCTCCCCTTCTCTTTGATGGCAGAAGAGGTGGCTCCTCCTTCTTATTTAATGAATACTGTTTCGGATTCTGGTTTGTCCATGAAACCCATTGGGCTTGACGGAGACAGAGAAGACTACGAGTCATTTAAGAAAGACAAAACAAAGAAGATTTCCCTTTTAGAGGTTATCGCCAGTGTTGATGAAAAAAAATACATCACCGCACTTTCTCTTATAGATCAGAAGATGAACTACACTATGAAGCATGAGGGCAAATCGGCTGCAATAGGTTTGGCATTGGATTTGAACATTAAGGGAGATATTTTGTACGCAATGGGGGAGTTCTCTCAAGCCTCTGAAGTTTACAAAAGGTCACTTCTGCTTTCTGAACCAAGAGAGCTAGAAGAGGCAATGTTTGCCTCGTACTCTCAGCTTGCTATTTGTGCAGAAAAAGAGAATCAATATGCTACCGCCATAAAATACAACGACCAGGCAATCTCTACTGGAATTAAAAATGAAGCTCTGGTATCTGATGTTTGGCTAGCTTACTTGTCTTCTGCCCACTATTATCGAAAACTTGAACTGGTTGACCAAGCCAAAGCTTCACTCACTCTCGCCGAGAAATCAGCTCCCTCAGGAATGCTTCCCGTCGTACTTATTGCCAAAGCACAGTTCTTTGTTGAGCAAAAAGAGTATGTTCCTGCGATTGCTGTGTATATGTCTGTGAATGTTTTGCTTGAGAAGGCAGAAAAGGAAGGAACAATGGAGAGTTCTGTTGCTGAAAATGCTATCCGTCTCAATAATGAGGAGATAAAAAAAGCTAGAAAAAAATTGAAGGAGTTAGAGGGAAAATAATCCCTCTTGCTTTATTCTCCCCGCAGATGCTTTAGCACCTCTCTCTTCTTTTTTATATCCAATTCCGCTTGATCTATTTCTGCCTGAACAATTACTGCTTGGGCTTTTCTAATTACCGCTTTTGCTTCCCTAACCTTGAGACTATCTTTAGTCTCTTTATTAATGGTGGTTTGGCTTTTGATAGGGAGCACCTTTGCAGGACCCGTATCTTCATTCTTCATGTCTTGGTTTTGGGTTGAGGCATTAGATGTGCTTTCCTCTCTCGTGGCGACTGACCTGTTGCTTTCTGTGGTTTTTCCCCAGTTTTTTTCAATCCCTTTTAATTTATCCGTGCTATTCTCGTCCATTGACGCCTTTTCACTCGTGTTTACATCCTCCCCGTAGAAATACTGCTTTGTGTAGAGCATTGCTTTGTCTAGTGCTCCCTCCACTGCTCCCCCTACTACACCTACAACCCCAGCGGAAATCTCTCTTGTTGCCTTATACGCAGAGTTTGTTTCCATGGAGTCTTTTATGCTTGTGATGTTTCTATCTTTTAGTTTTTTTTGCCTTGCCTCTCCCTGTTTTTCCATCTCTGTTTTAAACGCCGACGTAAAGTCTGAAGGAGCACTTACTGTTTTTTCTATGGCAGTGTTCCCCATCTCTTTTGCCTTATCGACAAGAGAAGGGATGAGTACGTTGTATATGTCACCAGTCACTCTTCCTATTTCATCCACCTTGGCATCGGTCGTATTCCCCTCTTGTGTTTGTTTTGAAATGTTTGCTTCCGCATAACTTCCTTCTTTTGTTATGTTTACATCTTGTGCGAAAGAAGCTTGAATCCCGACAAGCATTGCCAATATTACTATTTTATTTTTTCTCATACTATACCTTTCTAATTGTTTTGAACGACAAAAGTTGTTTTTCCGCCATCATATATTCTACAAATTATATCACCTAAATCCATCGCTTCTTTTAAAGAAACTCTCACAAACGGGTTCCTTTTGTTAAAATACTCTCTCACCGCACTTTTTAATGCACTTCTCACCTTCTCTTCTTCGTCTCTTCTTCTTAGCGGAACCCCTAGTTTTTTGTAAGGAAAATTATAAAAATATTTTGCAGGGTAGTAAAAATATTTAAAGCTCATATCCTTAAAAGTCTCGCTTTCACCATCTTTTTTTGATGCAAAACTGATTCTTTCTTTTAAATCTGGGTATCTCTTTTCAGCAAAAGACATAAATTCTTGTGCTTTATTCATCATTTCTTTGTCTATATATTTTACTGAATCTTGCATGTGATATGTATCTACGCTCATCTGTTATCCTTCACTTATTTTAAAACAACCGGTGCAGCCGGTGCAGAAACCCCTGCTTCCTCAACAAGAAAAGAAACAGCTTCTATTTTTCCAAACATCTTTGAAACGAAGTTCCCTAAAAAACCTTTGATTTCATCATTATACTTGTTTACTGACTTGTTATATTTGGCAGCCGCCATAACAACTTCACCATTATTTTTGATCTCAGTTGCGCCACTTTTCTCTCTGCATAATTTATACTTTGCTTCTGTAGACTTAGAAGGGAAAAACTTTATGTCCAGTCTTGGCAACTCTCCATTGTTGAATGTGATCGCTTCACCCTCAGACTTTAGACACCCATTTCCGAGAGCAGTCCCCACTTTTTCCCATTGCTTAGACATTACATCCTCGGCTGCGCTTATTTTTTGATATTTTCCTCCCAAAACTATTACCTCTACCACTATTAGTATTCCAGTAAACATAAAAGGTGAAAAAGCCTTTCGATGTTCTTTCCTCCCCGGAAAAGCTCTCCCTATAGTATTTCTCTCCAGCACCATTAAAAAATCTCCTATTGCTTCTATAACCAAAGAAGGGAATTTTTTTATTCCGGCAAGAATATCTTTCTTTTTTATATTTTTTATATTTTCCTTGTATCTCTCTATGTCAGACCTATCCAATTTCTTTACTTTGTGAAAAAAATTAATTATTTTTTGCTTATTGCTCAACACAAGATAAACGATTATCAAAAGTACCAGTATAGCCATGTATGCCCTTTTATATTATTTTATACATTATATCACTTATCGAGAAAAAAACAACAAAAATATCTGAAAATCTAACATAATTTGGTATACTATTCTTCCAATACAATATATATAAAAGGATTTTTTTTTGAATTTCAAAACTCTTGTTTTGCAAGCAATACCAGCAAATAAAGAATTACCTCTCACATCAATACCCCATCTTCTGAGAAGTGTTGATTTGGACTATTCTCTCGAAAAGTATGGCTTCAGAAAACTGAGAACCGCCCTAGAGGGTGTGCCTGGTATTAATATTTTTGAATACGGGGACTTTACTCCCCCTCTTTACAAGTGTATTCTTTCTCCAGTAGCCATTCCTAGCACAGACAAAGATACTAAGATCGCCCACGAGGTTTATAGCCCTGAGTCTTTATCTTTTCCTGAAAAAGGAAAGGGATACACCTCTCTCTTTAAGAGACATAAAAATCAGAGTTCCGATGAAGTTTTTGCCTTCTTTCATTGGAAAGACCACTGGGATGAACCTTTTGAAAAAATCTCTTCTATGGCAGAGGATGAGCGTTGGGGTTTCCCATCAGATGAAGACCCCTTTTTCATTCTTAAAACATATCTTAATTCCACATTCATGAGGTGTCAAGAGCAAGAGAAAATTGTTTTTTCTTCAGATGGAAACTATGCGTGTTTCAACAGTGGTCTTCTTACCACCGACGGGCATGATATACTTATGCACTTCAACAAAACCAACTCTACTGCCGAAAATCGTACTGCATGGCTTTTTAGTGGACCAATAACCACGCTCTCGTTTGAATTTAATTCATTTGAAAAAATACCCCTGTTAGCTACCTTTTTGGATAACTACCAAGACTTTATCTTTTCACCAGAGTATTCTACTGAGATAGACTATATGCACATCCTTACGCACAACAAAGAAAGACTTCCCCTTTCTCTTCAGAATGGAGGACACCAACTTTTAAAACACGCACTTAGCGGCGCTGTTGAAAATACTAAAAAAAGGTGCTTTAGAAATCATCGCTTCTGTATCCCTCACTGGTTTAATAATAAAATTCAATTTTTATTTCCACTCTCTTTTAGTGAAGAAGGAAAGATAGACGTCATTCTTGTTGCTGTTCCAGACCACGTACAGAAAAGCTATCAAATGAAAACGATACTTACTAATAGGATGGCATACATAAATGCTAGAGTTATCTCTAACATGAATACAGAATGGATAAATGAAGCTTTTTCTGAATAAAAGAGCCAAAACAAGTAAAAACTATTTTTTGTCGTCATAAAACTTGTTTTTCTTGTATAATTCTAAAACCTACACAAAATAAAGGAAATATAGTGACTAAAAAAATCTTTAAACACAACACATTTAAGGTTCTCCTCGGGGGGATATTGGCTTCTTCATCTTTATTCGGAGCAAGCAGTGTATACAAAAACAGTGTCCAGAGTGGCTCCTACGTCCCTGCACCACAAGTAGTTATGGAGAGTGACGAAACATCATTGTCTGACAGCGTATACCTGCAGCTTGGTCTTGGTGGAGCTAGTTTTTCCGTAGAGGAAACCTACTATGGTGAATCTTATTACGGCAGACCTATCGCTTCTATCGCCTTGGAGCAGAGTGCTTGGCTAGGGGATGTTACTCTAGGATACCAGTTTGTAAATGGTTTTTATGTTTCGGGATCTCTCCAATACTCCCACCTTGAAGCTGCTGACCTTATGAATTATTATGCCACACTTGGATATAAGATGGATTTTCGGGGAGTTAACCCCTTCTTTGGTGTGAACATAGGCTCGGGAACACTTTCTTGGGATGACGAATACAGTATATTTGGTGACAACGAAAGAGTTAGTGTTTCTACGGAGATGTATTTCGGTTTAGAGTTTGGATTGGAATTTGTAATTTCCAACGAGCTTTCAATAACAGGAAAATACCAGTACTTCATGAACAACCAAACAACTAACTTTTACGCTGGGGATATCACCCACGAGTCTCAATCAAACCTCATAGTTGGTCTTCAAGTCTCTTTTTAAAGCCACTCCCCTTATTTCTTTAAGGGGGTTTTAGACATATCTATTTTCTCCTCAATATCCTCTGTTTCTTCTGCCTTCTCTTCTTTTTTAACTTCACCTACTTTAGAAAAATAGGATGCCTTCTTACTGAACTCTTCAAGCTCAATATCCTCTGTTGAGTCTACATCATACCTACCTTCGGAGAAAGCAACAAACCCGTCAAACGCTGCGATCATCCCTTTTGCCGCCCTTCTCACAGATGAGTCCCCATCAAGAACACACTTTTTGATATCTACTATTTTGTCAGGAGAATCGACATCTCTTGCATTGTTTTCCTCCCATCTCGCGCCTGCCTCCACAACAAGACCTTTCGTGATAGCCTTTGATAGAGCACCTTCTCGTCGTTTTCCATCCAATACTGGTCCGTCTAGCTTAAAGAGGAAGCCTTCATTTGCTATACCAAAATGAGTATGATACTCCCCAATATTTGCCTTAAACTGCCTTGCCCCAGACTGCAACACCATTGCGGGGTCTCCCGGCTTCCCGTAAAATCTTCCTATATCTATAAAGTGAAGCGCCACTCCTTCTGCGAAGGTCGCAGTGTTTCCCACAATGTGTACTTTCCCTCCACCATTTATAATCTCCTCGCCTTTTATCGTGAGTTGACTTGTAGGCTCTTCCCTGATGAGGATATTGTTTTTTTCCATCAGTGAGGCATAGTCTTCTTTTATCTCTCTTAGAAACTCTTTTATTTCCTTTCCTGGCTTTGGAACCATTATGGTATGCCTCTCGTTCTTATCTGACCTCTCAAGAAGTGCTCTTATTTGCTGAATAATGATTGTTTTTCCTATCCCTACCCGCATAAACATACTTCGAGTATTGTTCCCTCCATCTATGTCTTTAAGCATTATATTTTTTGTCTGCTCTGAAAAAGCCATTACTTCAAACAATTCAGCGTCCCCTGTGGATCCAATATTTATATTCATCTCTATGCCTGGAAGTCTTGAGTCGGGACTGAAATCAACCTTAGTTTTGAACTGTATCTTACCTTCTGTGCTTACTGTATTTTCTACATGAGGAGAAAGTGAGTCTGATTTCTCAAACTTCCCAAACTCAACTTCTCCGTCTCCAAAATAAATAACCCTTCCACCATCTCCACCATCAACTTTTACTTGCTTGACTTTAGCCAACGGAGAGATTAAATCGTGATTGGTTTTAAAGGACATACCTTCTTGCTGTAGCTTGAATCCAAAGCTTATACCCGCCAACTCCAAGGGGCTCACAAGAGTTGTGTGTCCGAGTTTTCTTCCTTCTGCTTTCGTGAATACAAAGTTCACTTTATCTAAGCTCACTTCCCCCCTAAGATTCTCTCTGATGTCTTCCTTGTTTTCTATTATATAGTCAATAATTTTAAATATAGGTTCTTTTAGGGGCTTCGTTTTCTCAGTAAAAGGAATCCCGTATTTTACATATTTTTCAAAATCTAATAAAAATGAATCGGCAGTTGCCATCTTTGTTGGATTTGCCATTCTATTGAAATCCCCAGTCTCTATCCCCGCAATCTCCAGAGAATGTTCTCTTAGTCCTTGAAGTGCTATTCCTGCTATCGTCATTATAGATTTTGCGATGCTCTCCACTTTATAGTTGTCTCTGTATTTTCTTACCACATTTTCAAAGGCCAATAAGCTAAGCGACTGCTTTGAAATATCCTTCACGCTTAAGTTTTGTAGCGTTTTTCTGTCTACAACATTGTATTGGACGTCATTTCCGGCTCTTCTTACGCTCACGTAGGCATTTCTATCTCCTCCATGCTGTACCAAAGAAATAGCCCTTGCTGCGTCTCCTGGCATACAAAAACCATGTCCCATCTTTGATAGCTTGCTTCCCGGCTTAAGTACTGCTAACTTCATTGAGTCAAGACCAAAAGATACCCGCTTCATAGCTTCCCTCTTGGCGCCATCCTCAGAAAGTGCCCGAAAGTCAGAAAGATCCGATTTTTTTATGTCATTAGCCTTCGCCAAGGTTTTTATAATTTCCCTCTTTCCTTCTTCTACGAGGGTTTGTGCTTGCTTGGCTGTTTCCATAAGAATCGCCATAATATCCCCCCTTACTTTCTCTCTAGGAGAGAAGGAGTCCCTTTTCGTACAATATTTTTTAAAGGCAGTTTCCACTTTTGGCTCTGAGAATATCTTATCCCCGAACTCTTGAGCTATCTCAAAAATACCCTTCTTTGCTCTTGCCTTGGCGAGTTCGCTTATTCCTCCTTCAGACTGTCTTTCTTCTTTTTCCTCTTCCATTGCAACATAAACTTTTTTACTCGCTTCTGCAAGGGCACTTCCCAACAGTTCCCCATTATCTTTGTCTGTTAATATGAAAGATGCAATGTCAGATGTCACATAGTGAGTTCCACACCTTGAGGTCAACTCTCCTTGAAACCTTTTTGTTTCGATTGCGGAGGTTGTTTCAATTAGCTTTCCTAACCTTACAACTGTTGCAGCAGGAGTTCCCGTCAGGAATAGTTTAAGCGTCTCCCCTTTCCCTTTTTCTGATCTAGTGTTGAGCTTATCTATCATGCCCGATATCAGGGTTGATTGTCTCTTCCCTGTGTTTTTATGAATTTCGTCATATACAACAGAACTTAGTGACAGCCCTTCTTCTGATTCGGCAAACTTCCATAATGCTCCCGAAACATTGTTTGCAATATCTTTAGATTTTTTAGACTTGTATTCTTTTTTTAGACTTTCATCATCTTTTTTATAAATTTCAAAAACTTTGTCTATTTTTAAATCTATATCGGTTTTTCCTTCTGGCAATATGTACGTAAACTCTTTTGGAAACATTTTTGTATTTCTGAATTCAGAAGGATCTACCGTCTTTGGTACTTCTGCATGAAACGATAATAGGGTTGAAGTTGTATTGCCTGGTATGAATATTTCGTCCAAGTTACCGTTTGTAACCATCTTGATCGCAATACTTCCTTTGGAAATATTTTTCGTTCTGGAGATATATTCAGCTGCTCTTGATTTTGGTCGTAACTTTTCCTTTATCCCCCCTCTTAAAATAATACTTTTTATCACGGCTTTGTATGATTGGTTTGATAGCTCTAGCGCAATTCTTTCAGGTGTAATTACACTTTTAAAAATTCCTGCAACTTTACCGTCTTCATCCCCTGGAAAACTTATCATTGCGCTCTTGTCCTGCATCAATGAGGCGATATTAAAGGAACACCCAGGGAAAGCCTCCCCTCCTATCTTTAAGAAGCTACAGTTTGCGTCTGATAACCTTTTTGCTTCTGAATGCCCTGATGAGACTTCTGATCTCACTTCAGACAAAATTGCTGAAAGTATCTTTCTTCCTAATCCCTCCATCTCTAACTTTGTTACGGTTAGTCCTTCTCCAGAAGAAGCCAACATTTCTTGCCCATACGCACGAGTAAACTCTCGAGTAAGGCTGTCTATTGTCTCGGAGACTATCCTAGACATTAATGACCAGGCTTTTTTGTATTCCATTTTTGTTCCAACCATGAGAGGGAAGTATGCTTCTTCTTTTTCTGGCATCCACTCGTCCTTCATAGTTAGACTAGAAATAGTTTCTTTCATTAGAATTGTTTTTTCAGCTTCCGTAGATGTGCCCAGAACATTTGCCGTCTCATGGATATCCAACTCTGTTTCTAGTTTTACATAGGAGTTTACTTTTTTGTTTTGGATGTCTTCTTTTTCTGTTCCGTAGCTCTCTATGTAGTTCTTAGTAATAAATGATATGTTTGCGCCGCCCTTATCCCTTTTTTCTATTTCTGCAGAGTATCCTTTCCAAAACTCTGAAGCGATATGACCTAGCGAAGCTATTCCAGTAGAGTCAGCCTTCATGAAACCATCTTTTATGAGCTTTGCTCCATATAAATAGATTGATATAGAAATCGTCTCAGCCATCTTCGTATCTGGCACATTCTCAAAAAATTGCTCTGTATTTGGTATTATCTTCTTGTTCCTGTCTAATATCTTCTCTTTTTGCTCATCAGTCAATATATCGACATTATCAAATATTTTCTGAAAAACTGATTGAAACTGTTTAGACAAAAGCTCGCTGGCTGCCAAAGAAGACTCCGAGTCCGGATTAATAAGTAGATCTTTTTTTGTCTTTAGTTTGTTTGGAATATTTGGGTAAATGTGCTCTGTTAACTCAATGGGCATCTTTTCTTTTGGTGACTTAATAGCTTTCTGGTTCCCTAGTATTGTTGAGTGATGCTTTACCATTAGTGGGGAAACCATGACTGCTTGAAGAAGAATGTCATCGATATTGCTTCCCTGGAGAAAGAAAACTCCTGTTGACCCAACTTCGTTCCCCTTAAGCTTCTCCTCTCTTACTTTTATCGCAGAAGAGGTAATGATATACATTAGTGCTGCAATAGTTTTTCCAAATCTAGGTTCAGCCCACAAGTGAGAAGCCTCTATCTCCCCTTTCATGTATTGCGACATGCCCCCTAGCACTTCTTCTGCTTGAGACTCTCTCATTCCCATTACACCCATAAGAAGACGCTCAAGCATCCTACTTTTTTCTTTCGCAGACAAGCCCTCTGGCTTAGATTTCTTTATTTGTTCAGAATATTTTATAAATTCAAAGGTTTTTATTAAAGACTTTACTCCTTTTATTGACTCACTATCTTTCTTCCCTTCATCTGCCATCGCCTTCATTATCTTATCAATCACGCCATTGTCTGCAAACTGTGACGCCTTCTCAAACACATTCACTCTTAGTGCTTCGCGTATCTTTGTTTTATCTACTTGTGAATCTGCATAAATAAATTCTTTCCCTTTATAGAATTCCTCAAAAAATGGAGTGATCCCCGATGCCACACCTTTAACCACTTCTTCACTCTTTCCATATAGAAAACCACCCTCTTTGAGCATTTCTTTGGTTACATCAAGTGCTAATTCTTTTGAGGTTTTGGTTTCACTATTTATTATCCCCTTCATGAAATCATCAAGACCTTCTTTTTTTATCAGCATTCCATACTGTGTTTCATTTAGGGGTCTTGTTTTTTGAATCTCTTCTATTTTCCGAAGAAAGCCTCCTAATTTTTTAAAATATGGAGCCTCCTTGTAGAAATCATCCATTACCATATCTAACATTCCGTCATACAGTTTTGATATATCACCCTCTCTAAAGGTTGGAGCTTTTACAAAAAACTCCTTTTTTAAAATACCTTCTTTTTTCATTTCCTCATAAACGCCATATACGGGGATATTCAAATGGTCCTCTAATATCTCCTGATACCTATCATCAATCAAAACAAAACACTCTTTATTTATAATCCGATCATCCGTTTGCTCTCTCATGGATTTCACGACAGCATACTCTGCCTTACCTAGTCCCTCTTTTATTTTTAACTCAAAGCCTTCAATGTCTTTTTCCAATTCTTTTGTCATTTTTTTTCGTGACTCCAAGCTCGGCTCTTTGGTAATCATTGCCTGCATGGTATTTTTAATTGATGCGCTTGATAGTTCAGTGAATTTTGTTTTGGCTTCAGGAGAAGAAACATCTATATAAATTGGATTAAATTTAAAGTCCAATATCCCTCCTCCTCCTGCAGAATGAACCTGTATATCTTTTTCTGATTCAGGTCTGTCGTTGTTCTCCGGCACAAGAAGATCACAAATCCACGGGAAAGAATCTGGAATTTTCATCTCATTATTTTTTGCAATGTTTCTTATGATAGGAGCTACAGGAGGGAACTGCAAATATAAGATTGTTTTTATTGGAGAGGATAAAACCTGTTGTGCAGAGACCAAACCACCCTTTGCCGTCTGTAAATCAGGGAGTACCTTGTCTCCTGGTTCTATCGGGAAAAATAAAGAGTAAATATCTGTTGCACTTCGATCTTTTAGCGCCTCGTTTATTCTTTTCTCGTTAGGTATTTTTTTATACTCTTTTTTGTATTCATCTTCCAATAAATGAGACAGCTCTTTCGGATTATAGTTTTTTCTTGCCTTTCTTGAAAAGGAAAATGAGGCTGCAATCGCCATGTGCACCATTAAGCTCTCGTAGTGTTTTTTTACAGTGCTTGTCTCGCCAAAGCCTTTATCCATGCCCCCAAAATCTTCAGAAAAAGTTCCCTCTTTGGTTGCATCCAGAATCTTGTCCACTATTTTATAAGCTTCCTCATCATCCCTTCTTACTCCACCTGTCCCACTTTCCCCTCTGCTGTCTGTTACACTTTCTTTATGAAGCATATAGTAATTTCCATCTGCAAGAATAGGGACTCCCCCTAGCGCATTTTCTAAAACATTCCCTACTAAATGTTCTCTTATATCTTCCCTGCTTCCATATTTGAAGAAAGTTAAGCCAGAACCTTTGTAGTTTTCTGACCTGATCTTAGACAAACTGCTCCCCGCAACTATCCTTGATATGGAGTTTCCCATTGTCTCATAGGCAACACTTCTCATAGGACGCTCTCCTACAATTCTAAGCATTTTTAACCTCTTCTCTTCCTCATTAATAGCCCCATCTTCCGTGTCTACCTCTATTTTGTGCTCTCCATCGTCAGCAGATATCATATAAGGGACAGCACTCATATTTGAGATTGTCTCTCCTATCTCTTTCCCGTTGGTAGCAGAGTAGTCCAAATATACCGGCTTTATCATTTCTGCTCTCTCTAATGCACTTTCCATCTCATAGGGAAATGACACCTCTCCTTGGTCTAGTAAATCCAATACTGCTGACATAGGATTTCCACTTCTTGACGCTTCCAGAAAAGACTTAAGAGCACTCTCTCTTTCTCCAACCTCTTCACCCCTCATCTGCAGTATCGCATCCAAGATGACATCTTTTGTTTTCTTCTTTGTAAGAATTACTTCCTCATTTACTTCCTCGTTGGTTTCCGCAAACTCTTCACTTACCACGAATGAGGCTACGGTGTGGAGAATATTTGTTGCAGTTGGTTGCGTAAAATCACTAGGAATACCAGCCACGTCCGAATCCATAAGTGCCTTTATCAATATACCCATATATGCCAACTGCTCTGCAGAGCTATATAGTGTTGCAACCTCTTTCTCTGATGGTGTGTCTTTTTCTGGAACCGGGGGCTTGTTGAATACTGAAGGGTTTTTATATTCATATCTTAGCCCTTCAGCTTTTTTGTCTGGATCTTTAAGGAAATAGGTATTTCTTTGCCCCATAAAACTTCCCTTTTCTTTGATAACAAGAAGACTCTCTGCATTGCTCTCTCTAAAAATGTCCTCTAATATTTTTCTTGTCTCTGTATCTGTTACTACAAAAAGCATATTCTTTTGCATATATATAAAATCTTCTCTAACCTCAACCTTATTCTTAAATATGCTCATTGAATTTTTAACACTGTTATAGTCGAACCCTACAGGTATTCTTACTTTGATTGGTGTTTTGGTGTCTTCGGGGATCATATCCAACATTATTTGCTTATCTCCCACTTCATTCTCTTCCAAAATAATCCCAGAGAGAGATAGCTCTACTGTGTTTGTTTTTACTTTTGGCTTTCGTGGCTTTACTTTTGGGGCAGGTGCGCTTTCCATTGATGGTGTTGGCTCTACTGTGGTTTCTACTGGAGGAGTTGATGAGGTTGTGGGAGTTGTTGAGACTGGAGGAGTTGTTGGCATAAGAATAGTCCTATATATTTTTTGTATTATACTCTCATTATACCTTTATAATTTTCCTTAACTACTTTTAATTTTTACTGTTTATATATTTTATTTTTTAAAAGAAATGGAAAACTTTTTATCTTTCATGTATTCCTCACACGCTTCCTCCACCTTGCTGGCTTTTCTTTTTGGGAGTGTATTAAAAAACTTTTTAAAGTCACTCCCCTCCTTTTCATCCAGGTTAATAAAGGCAACCCTGTTTCTTTCTATCCTAATTGTTTTTTCTACATCTATTCCTCTTAAAAACATTTTTCTACACTCTCCTTTATACTTACAAAATCGCTCTTCTCACTCAGGTCAGCGTTTTCGAGCATCAATAACAACTCACTCTCACTACTATCCTCAAACAATCCACAATAATTGTCTACCTGTAAATCTATCACTGTGTTCAACTCAACATCAATCACAGAAGCCACCTCACTATCAATCAAATATGTGGGTAGTATCATCCCTGCAAGGAGAACACCTTGGTCGTCTCTATACTTTTTATCGTTCTCTTGATCCGGATTGTCTTCACAAGATATCCTGCGTACCTGCACTACAAGTTTACACTTACACGCTCTACTCTCCCAGTCTTCACAAGCATAGTATGAGCCACCATCTTCACTCATGTCTTCAAGCATAGAGAGGTATGCATACTTGCCTGATGGAATTCTCACCTTCTGACCGTTCTCTATTCTTTCATAATACAGGGTATCAACTACCGCCCTGTATATCTCTCCTCTTTCAAGAAAGGCTATTCTTCTCTCGGACATGCACACCTCATCGTTTTTTTATTTAGAATTTAGATTATAGTGGTTTTTTTTGTAAAAATCTATTCAGCTCAATGAGGTTTGATGTAGTTGGCTATCAGTAATCTATCCCTTAACTCACTGTGAGTTATATTTTTAATAGGATTTTTTAAGGGGAGTAGTATTTTGTTCATATCCCCTCCCTTATAATAAAGAGTCACACTCTCTACTCTTCCAATGGGAGTGTAGTTCATAGATGTCGCGATAATCTCTTTCATCTATCTTTACTTTATCCTATTGTTTATCAGTCTTTCTCTGAGAAATAATATTTCTTTTTCATCTTCTTTCCCCATACTTCTCTCATCCATAGAGATAATCTTTTCTTTTGACAGAGATCTCCACAGGAGCAGACCCATACTCTCGGCTTCATCATAATAATATGAGACGATCTTTCTTGCCAACTCCTCTGTGAGAGAATACGTTTTAATGGTCTTCCTGATACCGTCCCTAGTAAATCCAGCCAGTATTTTTACAAGGCATAGTTTTAAGTCGGTTATCTTTTTACCCTCTGCCTCCGCCATCCCTTTCATGTCTCTTAATATCTCACGTTGCTTCACTTGATAAAGTTCCTTTTGATTTTTTTTATTATAGAACAGAAAAGAAAACGAATGGAAAATGGATAGAATGAAGAACTCATTGTTATTCTATTCTCTCACCTCAACCATTATCCTCTCTTCCTTCATGCCATAGAATATATCCAGAAAGAAGGAAAGAGATTACACGGTACTATTTTTAAGCAATTCTCCAACCTTAGCTCAGTTGATGAGGTTATGTCCACTTTCTTTTTAAAAAAATGTTTTTAGGTAAAAATATATAATTAAGCTTAAAATAGGTAACTTTAGATACAATATGTTATATCTAATAAAAAAAGAAGGAGATATTATGAGTAAGTTGGAACTTGATAGAAGTTTGCCCACTATCTATAATACAAATGGAGAAATGAAGTTTTGCGAGATCGCTAAAAAGCTGGGGTTGGATACCTGCAATGTGCGTTATTCTTATCGCGCTGCTCTTGCTAAAATCAAAAAGAGTTGTGATGCCAAAACCTATACATATTTAATGCTAAGCATCGAAGGTGAACCTGCATAGCTTCTGAGCTTTTGGTGAACTTTTACTTTTGACTCATTAGATATACCTACGTCTTAATGTCACCAACGGCCCGCTTTATTTCTATTAAAATCTCTTCCGTTTCATATATCTCCTTCAGAACTACTCTCGCAAGAGGGAGTTTCGCAGACCTGCACACCTTGTAGACCAAAGAGTCTCGGTGTCTCTTGTCTTTTTTATTTATCTCTTTATTTACCAGTTCTATTACAACCACAGGCTCCATACTGTCGCTTCTGCACAAAACAAAATCAAAGTGTTTTGCGGCAATTGGATAGAATAGTTTTTTTCTAACATCCATCCGTAAGTTTTTTCTTGGATTCACCACATCAGCTATTCTGATTTTCCCAAGTATTCTAAATTCCTTTCCTACTGCGCGATCTAGTGCTCTATAAAAATTTAGTTCAGGGTCAGTAAAGAGCTTTACTCTTGAGTATCTAAAGGCTGGTCTTGATACTTTTCTCCCCGCAACAACCAAACCTAAAATTGCCACCGCAACAACCACAGGTATTAGCCATCCTCCTCCCCATGACATCATTTCGCCAGGCAGAGTTGGCCCATCTGGGAGGCTTGGAAGGCTTGGAAGGCTTGGAAGATGGTCTATTAGATCATCTATAATTTCTATTGACACGGCAAGATCCTTTTTTAAATTAAAGCTTTTCTTATGTGTTCTCTTATTTCTTCGCTGGTATACGTCTCTTGGACTTGTATCCAAGCCAAAGGAAGTTTAGCAGCACCACAGACCTTTCCTATTATTCTATCTCTAGCCTCTCTGGATATCTCACCTTCTTTTGGATTGTTTAATTCAATTACTACAACAGGCTCAAGCTCCCTATTGCACAAAACTATCTCAAAATGCTGGTCCTGAAGTTGTCTAAGTAGAACACTTTTTCTCTGGTTGTTCAAGGTGAGTCGAGGTGTCACCACATAAGACATTTTTACTTTTGCAGATACAAAGTAAACACCTTCCACCGCCTCTATGATTGCCCTTGTTAATTTCTTCTCGGCAGGTGTAAACATTTCTGCACGAGTAAATGACGTTCCGTCCCTACGTGTGGTTTTCCCCTTTTCTCCTCTAATAAAATATACAACTACTACTGCAAGTACAACCAAAATGACTAGATACTCCGGATTTCCCATTAATGCTTCCATTGATTCTTCCTTTTTTAAATTCTGTTTATTTTTTATTATATCTATTGTTCTTGTTTTTTTACTCATACTTTTGGATATACTTTTGGATTGTATTAAAAATAAAGAAGTAAGGGTTTCCATTGGATAATGTTGCTTGTGAAGATATTTTAGTTTTGGATCTTGAAACCAATTCTGCCAAAGCTGGTGATGTTTTGGAGGTAGCGGGAATAATAGCTTCCTTTAATGGAGTGAAGTTTGTAGAGAAGTCACGGTTTCACAGGTACTACCTTTCTCGATACCAAACAAACCCATACGCACTCAGGGTACACAATCTCACTACCAGTAAGCTAATTTCGTTGAGAGAAAACTGTACCTACTCAAAACACTTTCTTGATGATGCTCATTTTCCCCAGTTTTGCAAGAACATAAAAACACTTGTTGCTCACAATGCAGGGTTTGAAACTCGACACACTAAAGATGTTACAAATTTTCCTCAACGGTTTTGTACTATGTCATCAAACAAAAATTTTGTATGTGCTTTGTCTGATAAAAATGCCATCAAAAACCCAACTCTTAAAGAAACATGCCTCCACTACAGTATCCCTTTTGACGACAATCAGTATCATGGGGCAATTTATGATGCCTTGCAAACTTTGGAAATAATTAATGAAATGATTAAGAGGGGAAGGTTTTTTTAAAAATATAAAATCGTTTTTTTTTGGAATATACTTATTTTTTTTATTAAGGTAGAATAGGAGGTGGCTTTAATCTTTCTTGGCGTTTAGGGTTTCCTTGAACGGTAACTGCCCACGATTACCTGAAAACTTCCAAATGCCATCCCGGACAAAACCCTGGAAGTTCTCAGGCATTTGTTTCTTTGCAAGTGCTAGGAAACAAGAAACTATACACTAAAAATAATAACACTTAAATAATGAATCTAAAAAATCCCAACCGAAAGGATTTTATTTTTTACTCTTCTAGAAATAAAGATCTTCTTTCTTCTTCCCATGGGTGACCATATCTAAACACCAGAAAATTACCAAAATCCTCTTGTGCCTCAACAAAGCTCTGATAAGAATCATACACTATTACAAAATCTGTTTGCGCGTCCTCTTCACTGTTCTCATAGGAGACCGTTTCTAGCACTCTCCCTTCAAATAACCCTTCTGTTTTTCTCTTTGAAAAATCTTCATCATTATTGAAAATCAATCCATATTTGTGCTCATCACCAACGATAGGTATCTCTTCAAAATATACGTTTTCATCCAAATTTGACATCGGCGCTATTTCATAGTTACCATCGCTTTTTTCTTTTACAATTACTGGATAGTATGATCTCCACAAGTCTTTTTTCTCAACGCTCATCTTCTCTCCTATTCTTTTTTCAAATTATAACCATTTTTAACACATAAGCGTAAAAATATTTATTTTTCTTCCTCTGTACTATCGTTATTTGCAAAATTTGACTCTAGTTGACCGTCTTTTTCCATAAAGACCTCCAGTTTATAGGGATCTCCTTTACTCTTTGATGTTCTTGTTACTATTATCTTTCTCCCCGCAAATAACTCTTCAGCTTCGGCAGCCGTAATATCTTTCCCTCTGAAATTTTTATAGAAGTATCGAGCGCCTTGCTTCCAGGTCTTTCCGACCAACATAGTCTTTGAGGCATCTGTTACTTTCTCCATCCCTGTCTTTTCTACAAGCTCTTTTTTTTGCCATATCACATCTATAAAATTTTTACTTGTCTTGTTAAAGTATATGGCGTGTGCAGTCTCTTTTAGTGGCTCTTTTTTGCTAGAAGCTAGGATTTTTTCTAGGTCCTCTTTTCCAGAAACAGTTCTGCCTAGTGTTTTATCCATTCCCCTGAACATAAAAAACCTACACCCAGAGTGCTTCTTTTTTGTGCTCTTGTTCGTAATACATTTGTACCCTATTTCGTTTTGTACAATATCACTTCCACACAGCGGGCAAGGTACTCCCATTGCTTCACTTTTTGAACCCTCTCTTCTTGGCTTGGGCTTCACTTTCTTTCCTACCTTACCTATCATCTCTGGAATCATTATATTCATGATCGCACCATCAATTTTTGCAATAAAGTCCTTGTACGATACCTTTCCTTGACGAATCTGCTCCAATAGTCCTTCCCACTGTGCTGAGAATACTATACTTTTAAGTAATGCTGGTAGAATCTCATAAAGGTTCCACCCTTTTTCTGTGAGGTGAAGTTTTTTCTTTTGGTTTTCCTCGTAGATACCGTTCTCCATCAGCTCCAACATTATGTTTCCTCTAGTCCGATCTGTACCAAGCCCTTCGCATGAATTTAGTTGTCTTTTTATGTTTTT
>Ga0256824_10000043_pt1 | contig 40089 bp, 41 predicted proteins | sample CV67metaG_FD_191570 | JGI IMG/M metagenome (GOLD analysis project Ga0256824, IMG submission 191570) | Hydrothermal vent microbial communities from East Pacific Rise, Pacific Ocean - CV67 | ecosystem: Environmental > Aquatic > Marine > Hydrothermal vents | place: Pacific Ocean: East Pacific Rise...
GGAGCTGTGAATTCAGGTTCTTTATAAGTGGTGTGGGCTAGTGTTGCTAAAAGCTTAGAACGCAGTATCTCACGAGTGATTTTATCTTGGTAAGTCTGCTCAATTATTATCTCAACAAGAGCATACTCAACATCAGCCTCTAGTAAGATATCTTCAAGCTCATTTTTTGTAAAACTAATCTTTTTTTTAGGAACGACTGTTTTGAGAGCTTCAACAGTTTTAGAAAGAGATTTTTTTATAAAACCAAACATCTATTTTCCTAAAGCCTTTTTGATATCACTTTCTATAAACTCTTCTTCTGTTGCACCTTGATAGTAGTTGATTAGTTTACCATTTTTATAAAGAGCCATAAGAGGAATACCGAAGTTTCTTCCTATATTTAGTTTTTTTGCAACAGCTGTGATTAAACGAGAATTTTCTTGAGAGTTTACTAGAACATAGTTTGCATCAAACTCATGTCTAAATTCTTCAAGTTTTGCATTGTTTATGCCATCTTCGACTGTGATTCCCATAATAAGTAAATCATCAGGGTATTTTTTTTGAAGAGATGTGAGGTGTGAAGCTTCTGCTTGACAAGGTGGACACCATGTTGCAAAAATATCTAAAAGAATAACCTTGTCATCTGAACCTTGAAGTATAAATCCATCATCTTTTGCTTCTACTACATATTGTGTTTGAGTAAGAGCAGTTAAAACAAACTCATTTGTTGAGAGCATAGAGTTTGCATCATTTTGAGTTGTTTCATCACTTGAACAGCCGTTAAAAAGAAGAGTACATGCTAGAAGACTTGAAAGAATTGAGATTTTGAACATAAGGGAACACCTTTATTTTTTTGTATTTTGTATTTATTTGTGTAAAATATGAGAAATTATATCCATAAAGATTTAACATGACTCTTACAAAAACTATATTTAGAGAAAATTGCATAAAAAAAATGAAAAATCCTTCTCTGCATAACAGACTCTATAAAAATTCTCTGTTAAATAACAAATTACAAAAAAAGATCAATTCTAGAAAAAGACAGAAAATTTTACTTTATTTTCCTCTCTCGTTTGAAGCAGACATAGTAAAAACTATCAAAAAACTGAGACGAAAACATGATATTTATCTTCCATTTATGGAAGGAGAAAGTTTTAAGATGGTACCATTTAGATTACCGCTTAAGAAAAAAAAGTTTGGTATTTTTGAAGCGGGAAATACAAATAGAAAAATTAATAAAATTGATATAGCCATAGTACCTTCGGTTGGGGTTGATGGCAACTTACAAAGAGTTGGTTTTGGAAAAGGAATGTATGATCGTTTCTTTGAAAAACTAAACAAGAGACCATCCATAATATTTATACAACCCTCTCTTTGTTACACAAAAAAATCTATATGCGATTCGTATGATATCGCTTGTGATATGCTAATAACACCAACCAAAACGATTACTAAAAAAGCTAGGTCGAAAAAACAGGATATATAAAATGTTAAATGAAATACTACTAGGTGGTGGAACAGCCATAGTTAGTGGTGTTGTGGGATTTTTTATTTCCAAAAAATTAACTAGTGCAAATTTTGAGATTTATACACAACAGGCTAAAGCACAGGCATCTGCGATTGAGAATGAGGCACAGCATCTACTTGAAAGTGCTCATTTAAAATCTCGTGAGATTGAACATGAGGCAAAAAGAGAATTTGATAGTGCAAAATCAAGAGCCAAAGCAGACTTCCATCAACGTGAAGATGAACTTATAAGAAAAGAAAATAGTTTTGCAAGATTTAAGCAAAATGAAGAGAAAAAATTACAGTCTCAAAGCAGTTCTGCAAAAGCACTTAAGGTTAATTTACAAAGAAATGAAAAATCTTTGGCATCGCTAAAGATAAAATATGAACACAAGATTGATGAAGCACTCCATGCAATAGAACATAGTGCAGGAATGACTCAAGATGAAGCAAAGTCTATATTACTTGAGAAAATAGAAGAAAAGTCTCGTGGAGAGATAGCTCATATAGTACGAAAGCATGAAAACGAAGCTAAAGAAGAGGGTGAAAGAAAGGCAAACTTTATCTTAGCTCAGGCTACAAGTAGGTTTGCTGGAGAGTTTGCAAGCGAGCGTCTCACAAACCTAGTACATCTTGAAAATGATGAACTTAAGGGTCGCATAATCGGTAAAGAGGGACGTAATATTAAGTCCCTTGAAACACTACTGGGTGTGGATATTATCATTGATGATACACCTAATGCGATTCAAGTAAGCAGCTTTAATCTTTATAGACGTGCAATAGCTACAAAAACATTGCAACTCTTAATAGAAGATGGAAGAATCCAACCGGCTCGAATTGAAGAGATATTTAAAAAAGTATCAGATGAGTTTGAGTCTAAAATACTCGCAGAGGGCGAAGAACTAATAGCAGATATGAATATAGGTGTTATGCACCCTGATCTTATGAAGTTGATAGGACGCCTGCGTTACCGTGCGAGTTATGGACAAAATGCCTTAGCTCATACTCTTGAAGTAGCACACTTAGCTGGAGTCATGGCTTCTGAAATGGGTGGAGATGTGATACTTGCAAAACGTGCTGGTTTACTTCATGATATAGGTAAGGCTCTGACACATGACCATGATGGAAATCATGTCGACTTAGGTGCAGAAGTTTGTCGTCGTTATAATGAAAACGAGGTAGTTATAAATGCTATCTATGCGCATCATGGACAACAAGAGATAAACTCTATAGAGTGTGGAGCAGTCTGTGCAGCAGATGCACTTTCAGCTGCTCGCCCTGGAGCTAGAAGAGAAGTTCTTGAGTCCTTCTTAAAACGTGTAACTGAGATCGAAGAGATAGCCTCGGCACACTCTGGTGTTAAACAAGCTTATGCGATAAACGCAGGTAGAGAAGTAAGAGTGATTGTAAACGCAACACTTATAAATGATGATGAATCTATCTTAATGGCAAGAGAGATTGCTAAAGAGATTGAAGAGAGAGTTCAGTATCCTGGTGAGATTAAGGTAAATGTTATTCGAGAGAGTAGAGCTATAGAGTTTGCTAAGTAAGCAAACTCTTTAGTTTATTTATTTTTTCTTACGTTTGTCTATCGTTACTACTATTGCACCACGTAAATCACCCATTTTATATTTCATAGCGGTATCGAGTGGGTATCTACTTGATATAGCACGTTTGAGTTCTATATCCTTAATGACACCATGACACTTAAGACATACTTTTTTGTTTATGACTAAAGGTTTGTAATACTTATATGTGTGCAGACCAGTTTTTTCAACTAAATATTTTGGAAGGATTACATTAGCATCTCCCATTTTTTTAAAACTTTGAAGTATTGCGACCTCATTATCTTTAGGGGCATTAGCCGGACTTCTAAACTTCATACTTATGCGTTTTACACTAACACCAACTGGTAATTTTTTGTTTACATCTTGAGTGAGTGTATATGCTTCATTTGCACAGAAATCAAGAGCTTTAAATACACCACCTTTTTTCATATGCTTTTTCATATTTTTACCAAGTGTTTGAAGAAGAATTTTAGAACTTTTCTGTCCAGTCTTGATAACGGCATTAAGTTCTGCATCCTTCTTTGATGGTTGCGCTGCTAAGACAAGTGTAGCACTTAGGCTTAAACCTACTAGGTATTTTAAGATATTCATTGAATTTTCCCCATTTATTATTGATTTAACACAATTATAGCAAGACTTATAATAATTTAATCCAACTTTGACTATAATCACATAATTATTTTAAGACAGGGAGCTATTCTATGCCAGAATTGTTTACATTTTTCGGACTTATTACACACGATAAGATGTTTATTTACATCACACACATGCTACTTTCAGCAGGTCTTGCACTACTTCTAGTAAAAGTTGCAATGTCAAACTTACAAGTTGTTCCAAGAGGTACTCAAAACCTTATGGAAGCTTACATTAACGGTGTACTTCAGATGGGTACGGATGTTATGGGTAAAGAAAATGCTCGTAAATATATTCCACTTATCGCGACTATTGGTCTTTTTGTTGGTATAGCTAACTTAATCGGTGTTATTCCTGGTTTTGAAGCTCCAACAGCATTTCTTGAGATGCCTCTTACGCTTGCTTTAGTTGTATTTGTTTATTACAACTATGTTGGTATAAAAGAACAAGGTGTTATCAAGTACTTTAAGCACTTCATGGGTCCTGTTTGGTGGTTATACTGGTTAATGTTCCCAATCGAGATTGTTTCTCACTTCTCTCGTTTAGTATCTTTATCTTTCCGTCTTTTTGGAAATGTAAAAGGTGATGATATGTTCCTTATGGTAATTCTTATGCTTGCTCCTTGGTTACTACCAATGATTCCATTTGCATTACTTACTTTTATGGCATTTCTTCAAGCATTTATTTTCATGATGCTTACTACTGTTTATATCGGTTCAGCTGTAACTGTAGACGACCACTAGGTAACTTCTTTTATGCAAAAAGATATTTATGAGCGAATCATAAGCTTTTTGCTTGGAGCATCATGGGCAATAGTCCTTTTTGGTGCTCTTCTTACTTTTAAAACTTTTGTCCTTTTTGGCTTAGGTTTAGCACTCTTTTTAACACTTCTTTACATTATTATCTCTCTTTTTCTTATCTTAGCTCTTGATGCTTTTATGGTAAATAAACATAGACTCCTTGAAGCGAAAAAACAGACAAAACTTTTAGAAAAACTCTACTCTAAACATACGAAATGAAATCTATGATAAAAATAACATTAATTCTTTTAGTTTGCACAACAGCTCTTTTTTCTACAGAAGTAAGTCAAGCTCAACTCAACGACATCTATAAAGAAGCAGTTTTATTTATAACTGTTTTTGGTATTATGGGAATAGTTTCTTATCTTTACTCTAGTAGACATGCTAAGGCATATACTCCAAAAGAACCATCGAAAGAAGAGCTTTTAATGCAGAAGCTTAAGGCGACAAGAGTTAAAGAATTATCTACACTTTTAGATGAAAAGAGACTTACAGAGGGTGAATTTGATATGTTAAAGGCATTTTACGAAAGTTAGGTAGTGCTTTTAAAGCAAAAGTTTGCTAAAATAGATAAATAATATCTATCTATTTAAGGAAATCTATGTTTGAAGTCGTTATCGGTCTTGAAGTCCATGTACAGCTAAACACAAAAACTAAACTTTTTTGCTCGTGTCCTACGAGTTTTAATCACAAACAAAATGTAAATACTTGTCCAACTTGTTTGGCTCTTCCCGGTGCACTCCCTGTTCTTAACCAAGAGGTCTTACAAAAGGCTGTTATGCTTGGAACAGCATTAGGTGCTACCGTAAATAGAACTTCGTATTTTGATAGAAAATCATACTTTTATCCAGATAGTCCTACAGCATATCAGATAACACAGTTTTACACTCCTGTAATTCAAAATGGAACTTTAGATATTGATTTTGAAGATGGATCTCAAAAGACTATTCGTGTAGGTTTTGCACATATAGAAGCTGATGCTGGTAAAAATATACATGATGGTGATATTTCAAAAGTTGATTTAAACCGTGCAGGAACTCCACTTCTTGAAATCGTTACAGAACCAGATATGAGAAGTTCAGAAGAGGCAGTTCTTTATCTTAAAAAACTACACTCAATCATTCGTTATTTAGACATTGGTGATGCAAATATGCAAGAGGGTAGTTTCAGAGTTGATGTCAATGTTTCTATCCGTCCTAAGGGTGATACGAAGCTTTATACTCGTGTTGAAGTGAAAAATATTAATAGTTTCAAGTTTATTGAAAAAGCTATTGCTGTTGAAGTTGCTCGTCAGAGTGAAGCATGGGAAGATGGTCTCTATGATGAAGAGATATGCCAAGAGACTCGTCTGTATGATCAAGAAAAAAATGAGACTCGTTCTATGCGTGGTAAAGAAGAAGCTGCGGATTATCGTTACTTCCCAGAACCAGACTTACTCAAGGCAGTAGTTAGTGAGGAGATGTTTGAAAAGTATTCAATCATTCCTGAGTTACCAGATGCAAAACGCAGTAGATTTGTAACAGAGTTTGGACTTAATGAATATAACTCAGGTGTTATTACAGCTTCAGTAGAAATGGCACATTTCTTTGAAGAGATGATGAGTAACAAGGGAGTGACTGCAAAAACGGCTACATCACTTCTAACAGTGGAACTTCTTGCTCGTTTAAAGGGAGAGTTAAACATAAGTAACTCGCCTGTAAACGCAGCTAAGCTTGGAAAACTAGCCTCTAGAGTAGATGATAAAACTATCTCAGGCAAGGCAGCTAAAGATGTACTTGACTACTTAATGCAAAATGATGTGGATGTGGATGAAGCAGTTGAAACTCTAGGGCTTAAACAAGTAACTGATATGGGTGCTATAGAAGCTATGTGTGATGAGATTGTTGCAGCTAACCCTGAGAAGGTTGAGCAGTATAAGGGTGGAAAAGAAAAACTTTTTGGTTTCTTTGTTGGACAGGTTATGAAAGCTTCAAAAGGAAGTGCTGACCCTCAGGTTGTCAATGAATTACTTAAATCTAAACTAGGGTAAACACTTATGTTTAAACGTCTGATAATTGATGTAGCATTTTTTTTACAGACATCTAAATCTTATCAGGCAAAAAAACGCTTTTTTTATAATCTTCTTGAAAATGATAAGTACAAATATAAAAAATATATAGATATTTTAATGATTACACTCATTTTTGTGAGTGTGGCTGTTTTGATAAGAGAGGTAAAATATCATGTAAATGATTATCTACTTTTTTTTAGTAACTATGTAATATCGCTAATATTTTTTATAGAGTATATGCTTAGACTATGGGTAAGTAGTAGTGTGAGTGAGATAATAGTCAAGCGTGCAGAACATGACTCATTTCTTTCAAAAGAACTCAATTTTCTTAAAACATTTCAATCGATTGTTCAAGTGAAGATGAGATACATATTATCTGTACGTGCAATTATTGATCTTCTTGCAATCTTACCATTTTTCCATGAGTTAAGACTTCTTCGTATATTTATACTTTTTCGTGTTTTTAAACTTTTTCGTTATGCAAAAAGTTTTCAGACTTTAGCCGGTGTTTTAAGTACTAAAAAGTTTGAATTTTTAACACTCTCTATGTTCGCTTCTATCGTTATATTTGTCTCATCTGTACTTATATATGTTATGGAAGCAAATAACCCAGAGTCTCCTATAAATACACTCTTTGAAGCTGTATACTGGTCTATAGTTACCATATCGACAGTTGGGTATGGAGATGTGACACCTATCACAAGCGAGGGAAGAGTTGTTGCTATGCTTGTCATTACAGCAGGTATCGCGGTACTTGCTTTTACTACTTCTTTGGTAGTTTCTGCATTTACAGAGAGACTCGATGAGATTAAAGAAGTAAAGACTATAGAAGATATATCAAAACTCAAAAATCTTTATCTTATTTGTGGCTATGAAAGCGTTGCAAAAGAGGTTGTAAGTAAACTTCTTAAAAACAATAATCGACTAATAGTTTTAGATGATGATGAAAAAAGAGTATCAAATGCTAAAAAAGATGGTTTAACGGCACTTCATTATGATCCAGGAAGTGTAGATAGTTACACTAAACTCAACATTGACATCAAGAGTCAGGTTAAGGGAGTTCTCTGTCTTAGGGAGGATGATGTAAGTAATGTTTATACTGCTCTTACTGTGCGTTCTATCGACAAAGAGGTGTTTATACTCTCTCTTTTGATGAGTAACTCTAATCGTAAAAAATTACAATTTGCAGGTATAAATAATCTTGTTTACCCTCAAGAATTAGTGGGACTTATTACCAAAGAGTTCCTAGGGAAACCTGTGGCATTTGAAGTGATTCATCAGCTCAGAAGTGAACATACAAATGTAAATATGGATGAGATAGCAGTGACTAAAAGAATAGTAGACAACTTTACTACAGTTGGTGAACTTGGAAACAAAGATTTTAGAGTTATTGTTTTAGGAGTCTATAAAAGTTCTCATGATAGATTTTATTTCAATCCAATAGATAGCACACTTTTAGAAGTGGGTGACTATATACTGGCTATTGGGTATAAGTTATTTGTAAAAGAGTTTGAGCTTCATCTGCATACAAAGGTTTTAGATGCATAATAAAACAGCACTAGTATTTGGATTTAATCAGTACTCTTTTGAGATAATACAAAATGTAAGAGATAAGTATTCAACTATAAAGTTCTATTCTCAAAATGTAGAAAATCTAAAAAATGATAAGTATGATATAGAGTTTTTTGATCTAAGTGATGACTGGAGCAGTGTTGAAAACAGTATAGATATTGAAAATTCTATAGCCTTTTGTGTTTTAAGTGATAATGCACAAAATATCTTTTTAACTATCTCTCTTAGAGCACACTTTCCTTCCTTAACAATAATAGCCATCGCATCAAATAGCGAAAATGCAAATAAGCTAAGTATGGCAGGAGCAAACAAGGTTATACCCGTTGTAGAAACGACAGCAGATATAATCACAAATATACTTGAACTTCCTATCTCGAACAAGGTTTTACATGGAATTCTTTTTGAAGAAAATGATTTAAAGATAGCACAGATAAAGATAGATGAAAACTGTAGTATAAAAGATGAAGAGATATTAAGTATAGACTGGAGTCGCTACAATGGTATAATAGTGCTCTCATTGATGCATAAAGATATGAAGAGTGAATTTATTTACTCATCTAAGGTGAAGCATCACATACTACAGACTGGAGATACTCTAGTTGTGGTTGGTTATGAAAATGATATAAACGAGTTTAAAAAACTTATAGGGAGTAAGTCATGAGAGTTGGAGTTATTGGAGCTGGAAAATGGGGAAGTGCATTAGCCTTTGCACTGAGTGAGAAAAATGATGTTTTAATCTCTTCACGGACACCAAGAGACTTGCCAAACTTTGTCTCTTTAGAAGAGATACTAGAGTGTGAATATCTTGTTATAACAGTTCCCGCACAACAAGTTTCATCTTGGCTCAAAGAAAACTTTGTTTATAAGGGACAAAAAGTTCTTGTAGCGAGTAAGGGTATTGAGGCCTCAAGTGGTAAGTTTTTAAATGAGATATACGAGGAGTATATTCCTGATGAAAATATCTCTTTTCTTTCTGGTCCATCTTTTGCAGTTGAAGTGATGAAATCACTTCCTACAGCGCTTGTTATAAACTCTCATAACGAAGAACTTTCTGCTTCATTTGGAAAACTTTTCCCATCTTTCATAAAGACTTATAGCTCAAAGGATGTTATGGGTGCAGAGATAGCAGGTGCATATAAAAATGTAATCGCCATTGCTGCCGGTATATGCGAAGGCTTAGGTCTTGGTAAAAACGCAGCAGCAGCACTCATAAGTCGTGGGCTAGTTGAGATGCAGCGTTTTGGACTTGCCTATGGTGCTAAAAATGAGACATTTATTGGTTTAGGTGGAGCAGGGGATCTGTTTTTAACTGCCTCATCTGAGATGAGTAGAAACTTTAGAGTTGGTCTGGGTCTCTCCAAAGGTAAAACGCAGCAGCAAATAATGGATGATTTAGGTGAGGTAGCAGAGGGAATAGGCACTGCTTATGCTCTTAATGAAATCTCAAAAACAAAAGAACTTTATTTACCAATAGCAAAAGAAGTTTATGAGATGCTTGAGGGAAAAAGTCCACAAAAATCTCTTACAGATTTACTTTCAAGTTAAAGGCTAAGATATGACAGAGCACTTAGAGCAATATAAAAAAATAGCATTGGCTATACTTATTGGAGTTGTAATAGCGCTACTCTCCATGAATGTGTTTAATACAACACAGTCTATACTCTTAGGTATCATAGCTTTACTTGTAACACTCTGGACAAATGAGGGTCTTCCTCTTGCTGTAGTCTCTCTTCTTCCTATCATTCTTTTTCCATCCTTTGAAATTTTAACTACAAAGGCTACAACATATAATTATGCACATCCTATTATTTATCTATTTTTAGGTGGTTTTATGTTGGCAATTGCAGTTGAGAAGAGTAATCTACATACATATATAGCTGATAAAATCTTATCACTCTTTCCAAATACACCAAGAGGTATGATATTTTCTCTCGCTTTAACATCAGCACTCCTTAGTTCTATTCTCTCTAACACGACTACAACACTTCTTTTGATGTCCATAGCCCTTTTTATAACAGAGGATATCCGACTTAAGATGCGTTTTGCTCTTGCTATTGCATATGGAGCTAGTGTTGGAGGTATCTTAACTCCTATAGGCACACCTCCAAACCTTATTCTTCTAGGAGTGATGCACGATAAAGGCATGGAACCTATAGCCTTTTTTCAATGGGTTTGGATGGTTGCTCCTCTCTCTTTTGCTATGCTCATAATTGTAAGTCTGCTTCTTAGTCTTGGAGTAAGTAATGAAAAAATAGAGTCTGAGAAGAAAGAACATAGATTAGACCTAGCACAAAAGAAGATTCTTTTTATCTTAGCTGGACTTATTACACTACTCCTTACTAATGCACCTATGAAACCATACTGGGGAGGACTTGGACTTAGTGAAGCAGGGATTTTACTCTCCGCTGGTTTACTTCTTTTTATGCCCCCTTTTAATATCTTAGACTGGACCGAAGATAAGGGAAAAATTCCTTTTAGAATTATGTTCTTATTTGGTGCTGGATTTAGTATAGCCACTGCGTTTAGTCATACTGGGCTTGCTGATGAAGTTGCCACATATCTTATAGTGATGACAGACTTAACACCTATCTTATTACTCTTCAGTGTAGCGGTTCTTATAACCTTTACAACAGAGATAACATCGAACACCGCGCTAATATCTATAATGTTGCCAGTTATATACTCAGTAGCAGAGCAGACAGGAATAAATACAACTCTCTTTATGATGGTTGCTACTATATGTGCGAGTTATGCTTTTATGCTCCCTATTGCTACGCCTCCAAATGCTATTGCAATGAGTAGTGGTGTTGTAGATGTAAAAACAATGGCACGTTACGGTGTGATTTTAAATCTTGCAGGAATCTTCTGTATAGTGATGATAGCAGAGTTCTTCTGGAAAGGAATACTCTTATAAAAACAAATTTCAAAGGTAGATAAATGATTGTACATATAGTAATGTTTAAATTTAAAGAACAAAATAAAGAACAAAATATAGCTAAAACAAAAGAGTTACTTAACTCCTTAGTAAGTAAAATAGAGGAGTTGACTTCTCTTGAAGTTGGAGTAAATTTTGACACAGCAGAGCGTGCTTATGACTTGTCTCTTTACTCAAAGTTTGCAAGTAAAGAGGATTTAAACTCTTATGCTATTCATAGTGAGCATTTAAAAGTAGTAGCGTTCATAAAAACAGTAGTTGTAGACTCAAAAGTAGTTGATTATATTGTAGAGTAGTTTAGATTAGTTCTACTCTATTTCGTCCATTTTCTTTGGCTTTGTAGAGAGCCTCATCTACTCTAAAAAGCCAAGTCGTGAGATTATCACCCTCAATAAACTCACTAATTCCAATACTACAAGTTACAGTACCTACATCTTTAAAATTTGTCTCTTCAATCTTCTTTCTAAGTGTGTCAGCTATATTATAGGCATTTGCAATTGAAATATTAGGCAGTAAAAGGATAAACTCTTCTCCACCCCATCTTGCAAAAACATCAGAACTTCTAATGTTTTTGGAAATCACCTGTGTAAACCTTTGTAATACATCATCCCCAACCTGATGACCATAAGTGTCGTTTACTCTTTTGAAAAAGTCCAAGTCAAGCATTAGGAGTGCAGATGAGTTTGTATTACTATGAACTTCATAAATATCTTGATTTACTATTTTATTAAAATATTGACGGTTATATATTCCAGTGAGAGTATCATGATTAGCTAGATATTCATCTTTTTTAGATTTTTTGAAGATAGATGAGATATTTGAAAATATTAAAACGAGAGAGTCTTCCTCTTGATGAATTATACTTGTTTTAATATTGAAGTATTTTATTCCATACTTTTTATCTCTAATGGCTACTACTCTGTCTTGTTGATCCAAAGAGTTTAACTCTTTTATCCACTCTTGGTTTGTAAGGGTGTTGGTATTTGTATATGTATCTTTATCCTCAATAAATAGACGACTTAGGTCTTGGTATTGTGAGGTGAACATTTTGATGTCTTTAGAGTCTGTTAGGTCAAGCATGGAGTTATTGACGAGTGTTAAACGATTCCCTTTAAAGAGTACTATCAAACTATCTGTTTGGTCCATTATTGCTTGAATCTGATTATGTTGTAGGCTTAATGCTTTCTCTTCTTTAATAAGTTTATTAATAAGTGTTGTCAAAATATAATAAAAAATTATTACAAGAATCGAGAATACAAGAAATGCAAACTCTATTGTTACCAAGGCAGAGTTATTATTGTCTTGAACATATTTTGTGACATTAGAGATTAAAAGTACTTGTGAAAAGTTTTTTTGAAATGGAGTCTCAATGTCATACTGAAATAGAAGATAAGATTTGTCATTACTCTTCACAATTATATTTTTATTTGCATACTTATATATAAATTCTTGAGTGATATTTAAGTGATCAAAAACCTTAGAATTACTAACAACTAGGTTACCTAATGATTGTTTACTCTTATCGTTAACTTGGTTTAAATAAATAGCATATTTATACTTTCCAGCCTTTGTAGCCAAGATAAACAGTGCAGCAGCTTTGATACCAAACTCTTGATATGCAATTATCTTATCATTGAGGTACAGAGGAGAGACAATACTAAGGTAGTAAGAGTTTGGAGAGGTTCTTACATATCCCTGTTGTAATTTTTTAGTTTTGATACTTTGAGTAAGAACACTATTTGTAAAATTCTTTGTATTTAAAAAAGTATTTTTATTTTCATTGTAGAGTAAATCCCCCTTAGTATTATAAAGATGAATATGTTCTAGTTGGGGAGAGGTTTTTTTAAAGTAATATGTATACTTTGTGATAAAGTTTTGAACTTTTTCATGATTTTTGGACTTTATATCTCTAAGAAAACTAGTATCTTCTTCAAGTAGTGCCAATCTAGCCTTGTAGAGTTCTATCTGTCTCTTTTCAAAACTATACATTGTTTTTGTGAGTATAAAAAGCTTTTCTATAGAAACATCGTAAAATATTTTCTTCTTATTCTCGTAGTGGTAGTACTCTACAAGTAGTATCAAAGCGATACCGAATGTGATAAGAAGTATAAAAAGTTTCGTTCGTAATATTCTATAATTCATAAACAATTATAGCATAGTTAAAATCTAAGAAATGTGATATAAATAAATCTGATATAAGTATGTGATAATATTATTTGAAATTGTTATACTTTAATACTGTTTTAAATATATAGAATGTAGAATTTATATAGTTTAAATCAAAAGGGGAATTAATGTTAAAAAAAACATTAGTAGGATTAGTAGTATGTTTAGGTTTATCATCAGGAGTAGTGGCAAGTGATAAGTTACAGGAAAATATGGGGAATCTAGCAGGTAGCCTTTCTAGTTTGCAAATGGGGTTTTTAACAAATGATAAAAAAATGGCAATTAGCTCAGCAGAATCTTTAAGAAAACATATCAGTGTTTATTTAGATGATAAAGATGCTATTACAAAACTTCTGCCATCAGAGATTCAATATAAGTCGAGTATTGCAATTAATAGTGCTCACATGATTAATAAATATGCACTACAGATAGAAAAAGTATTAAAAGATAAAAATATTAGAATGATAAATCGTCAGATGAGAAGTCAAAAGGCATTTTTAGATATTCAAAACCAATGTTTTAGATGTCATAATCTTGTAAGAGACTGGGAGTAAGATATCAACTAAGCAGAAGAGATTCAATCTTCTGTTTATAAAAAAATAGATTAAATGACGAGAAAACAAAATAAAAAATAGACTTAAGCCGTCAAACTACTTCACAAACAATTCATAAAATTATAACTAATCCTGATATTATTCAACAAATAAAATATTTAAAGGATATAAAATGAGTGAACCAACATTAGAAAGTATAGGTGACTACAATACACTTGAAGGTGAGAAGAAAAGAGTAGTATGGTCGGTAATTATTGCTGGTCTTATTATAGGGACAATTTATGTTGTTGTGTCTAATATTTATAGTACTCCTGATGACAGTATTAAAGTAGAACAAACAATCAAAAAAATACCTTTAAAATAAGAAAAAAAAGATAAAATAAAACCAAAATTACTAAGGCTATAAAATGTTAATGACAATAGTAGGCATATATACACTCTATGTTCTAATATCAATCTACACAAGTGTAATGCAGATAGGCTATATCAACCAAGCAAGACGAAAATCACCAGTCCTTTTAGGTGCTGCTGACTTTCTAAACGCAGGTAAATATGCAGCAAGTAAAGAGAAGCTAAAGATTCTTAGTTCTTTTGTTGATTATCTTGTTTTTATTGCATGGATGGGACTTGGTATTCAAGCTCTTCATAGCACTATATTTTTTGAAAACGCAGCAGTGTTGAATATTGCTTTAGTGATGGGTTTTGTTATTATTAACTCTATTATATCTTTACCATTTTCTTACTATGAGAAGTTTGTTCTTGATGAAGAGTTTGGGTTTAACAAATCTTCACTAGGACTCTGGATAAAAGATACATTAATCTCTTTTGTTCTTACTTTAGTAATAGGCTCTTTAGTAGTCTTTGGAATTTATGAGATAATTATCAATTTTGATTTATGGTGGTTATGGAGTTTTCTTTTTATATTTAGTGTAATAATCCTAATAAATATGCTGTACCCTGCGTTTAGAGCAATGTTTTTTGATAAACTGACTCCCTTAAAGGATGAAGCTTTAGATGAACAGATTAAAGGACTTATGGAGAAGACAGGTTTTGTAAGCTCTGGTGTTTATGTTAGCGATGCTAGTAAACGTGATGGTAGACTCAATGCCTACTTTGGTGGTTTTGGAAAAGCAAAACGTGTTGTACTTTTTGACACACTTATAGAAAAACTTACAACTAAGGAGCTTCTTGCTGTTTTAGGTCACGAGTTAGGTCACTTTGCACACGGAGATATTTATAAAAATATAGGACTTGTAGGGGCGATGCTTTTTGCTATGTTTGGAATCTTTGGAAACCTTCCTGAAACACTTTATCTTGAGATGGGACTGCCACAAGAGCCATATGTGATGATGATACTTCTGATGCTTTTTATGCCTGTACTTGGATTTGTAATGATGCCAATCATGGGAGTAGTAAGTCGCCATAATGAGTATGAAGCAGATAAGATGGGAAGTGAGCTTGGTGGACCAGCAGGAGCAATAGAACTTGCTAATGCTCTCCAGAAGTTAGTAACTGAAAATAAAAGTTTTCCACTTTCTCATCCTCTTTATATTTTCTTTCACTATACACACCCTCCTGTGATTGAGAGACTCAAAGAGTTAGGTGTTGATATAGCTGGTTTAGACTCCACTTCATTAGAGGGCAAATGCGAAGCAACTCTATAGTAAAAGATGTTCTCAAAGAGATTACACAAGCTTTAAACGCAGCCTCAATTCCAAGAGCCTCAAGAGAAGCACAACTTCTTTTGATGGCACACCTAGGTGTTGATGAGTTATGGTTAATAACAAATCAAAAAACTCTAGTTAAAGATAAAGAAAACCTCGATGTATGGGTAAAACGCAGAGAAAAGAATGAACCTTTTGAGTATATTACCAATAGTGTGAGTTTTTATTCTCAAGAGTTTTTTATCAAAGAGGGTGCACTTATTCCTCGTCCTGAAACAGAGATACTTCTTGATGAAGTTTTTAAGACATTCCCTGATAAAAACGCAGCCATACAGTTTGTAGAGGTTGGTGTAGGTAGTGGAATTATCTCCATTGTTTTAGCACAGCACTATAAAAACGCAGGCTTTATTGCTGTTGATATCTCAAAAGCAGCATTAGAAATAGCTGCGATAAATATAGAAAAATTTACTCTTACATCACGTATAGAGTTAAGAGAAGGTTCTCTTCTTAATCCTGTGAGTGAAAAGATTGATTATCTTGTATCAAATCCTCCTTATATAGCTGATGAAGTTATTTTGGAATCTAACCTCTCTTATGAACCTCAAAATGCACTTTTTGGTGGAGAAATAGGGGATGAAATCATCAAAAACCTCCTTGATGAAGTCTTAAGACAAAAAATTAAGTTTTTTAGTTGTGAGATGGGTTATGACCAAAAAGATAAGATACAAACATATTTAAAAAATAAAAATTTTACAAGTTTAGACTTCTACAAAGACTTAAGTGACTTTGATAGAGGCTTTACATTAAAGGCATAAATTGAAAAGAAATATTTACTTTGACTTTAGTTATTTTATAATTTTAGCAGCCTCTTTTGGTGGGGTTATCGCTCTTGGTGCTATCGTTGCACCTGTTGTTTTTCATACTGATAAAATATTAGTTGGAATGATGTTAGATAACTACAATGCCGGTATTATCATGGGTGAAATTTTTCATCGCTTTTCATACTGGGTTTATTTTTTAGCACTCTTTGTAGTGCTTTATGAAACTATTCAGTATAAAATGGGACAGCGTGATGCTATTACTTTTGGAGCAGCTGTAACAGTGCTTTTTTCATCTTTAATGTTTAGTGCTATATATGCACCGAAAATACTCTCTATGCAGGCTATGGGTATCGAAGCAACACAGAGTGATACTTTTGCTAACATTCATATAGCAAGTGAAATAGATTTTAAGATTCTTGCAGTTTCTCTTATCGTTTTGTTTGTAAGAAGATTGATGCTTCTTAAGATCTCTTAACAGTTTTTTAACAAATTTTAGATAATATTTACATACTTAAAACTAAGGTATGTAGATGTCTATTATCAAACTTTTTCTTTCCCTTTTCCTTCTCTCACTTTTAAACATATCTCTTGTAGCAGATGCAAAAATTTCTGACTCTCTTAAAGAGAAAAAACTCTATCCAATGGGTAAAAAAATATATAACAAAAAATGTAAAGATATAGATATTCATAATTATCATAGCCATGAAGATATGTTAAACTCAATATTAACAGAGGAGTTATGTGGTATAAAAAATTCTAAATATGCTGAGGCACTTTCATACTACCTTTGGGATGTAAAACGACTTGAGGGCAAGGAAATTGTATATGAAACGATTAGTTCAAAAAAAGATGAAAAGTGTCCTATATGTGGAATGTTTTTATATAAATACCCAAGATGGACAGCGAGGCTAGAGTATGATGAAAAGTCTTTTGGTTTTGATGGTATAAAAGATATGATGAAATTTTATTTTGATGAACATCAGGGTGTTACACGGATACTAGTTCAAAACTACTACAACCAAAAAACACTCAATGCTAAAGAGGCTTACTTTGTTATAGGTAGTGATATTTATGGTCCTATGGGAAATGAGTTGATAGCTTTTAAAGATGAGGCTAGTGCAAGGAGGTTTTCATTAGACCATAGGGCTAAAAAAGTTCTTAGTTTTGATGAGATAACTCCAAAAATAGTTTATGGTCTTGATGAATAACAAAATATAAGGTCTGGCTTTAACGTCCACCAAATTTATCGTGCCACCACTCAGAAGGGGAGTAAGTTGCTTTTTTGATTGTCTCTTCATCTAAGGGATACTCGTAGTTACTACAGTACTCTAAAACTGTTTCATATGCATCATTTATCTGCATACTCATTTGAGTTGCCTTATCTGGGTTTTGTGTGTGTTTATCAGGATGCCATTTTTTCATAAGGTTTTTGTACTTGTTTTTGATTTCTTTAATGGAAGAGGATTCACGAAGACCAAGGAGTGTTTTGGCCTTCATAAGTTTAGTGAAGTGTGACAAGGTTTAGTCTTGTTGTTGTCTCATATATGCTGGTATATCTAAGTAGTCACCATCAAGGTTTCCACCTACAACAAGGCGAGGGCGAACGATAGCACGAGGTGGTGCTGGAGTATCGCTTATAAAGTCTTCATTGTTAGTAAGTTCTTTTTCAAAACCTGTAGCAACGATAGTTATTTTGATGAAGTCTTCAGCTAGAGACTCATCTGTAGATGTTCCCCAGATAACTTCAGCTTCTTCGTGAGCACTCTCATGCACAACTTCCATAGCTTCTGCTAGTTCCATCATAGGAAAATCAGGGTGCATGTTGAAGTGAACTAAGACACCCATAGCTCCATTGATTGACATATTATCAAGAAGAGGAGACTCTATAGCTGCTTTAATAGCTTCATAAGCAGCATTATCACCCTCATGTTCACCAACACCCATAAGTGCCATACCCTTATGACTCATAACAGTTTGTAAATCGGCGAAGTCAAGGTTGATGTCATTATCTCCACTTGCAAGAATAACACCTGAAGTTCCACTAACAGCTTGAGCTAAAACACTATCAACTATCTTGAAACTCTCTTTCATACCAAGTTTTCTATCAATGATAGAAAGAAGCTTGTCATTTGGAATAACAACAATAGAGTCACTCTCTTTTTTAAGCTCTTGGAGACCTGTTTCTGCAAGTTTAAGACGTTTACGACCCTCAAACATAAAAGGTTTAGTAACTATAGATATAGTTAAAGCTCCAACCTCTTTAGCGATTTGAGCAACAACTGGTGCAGCACCAGTTCCTGTTCCACCACCAAGTCCAGCAGAGATGAAAACTATATCAGCACCCTCAAGTGCAGATCTAATCTCTTCATAGTTCTCTAATGCAGAGTCCTTACCAACAGCTGGTTTCATACCTGCACCAAGACCTTTAGTAAGCTTAGCACCGATTTGAATCTTTCTTGCTGCTGATGTTTCGTTTAATACTTGTGCATCAGTATTTATAAGAATCATCTCAATACCGTTCACACCCTCTTTAAGCATATGTCCGATCATGTTTCCACCACCGCCACCTACACCAACTGCAATTATTCTTGCACCTGTTGGGTTATTTGCCTCTTCTACTATAAATGGTTCCATTATCTCACTCCTTTAAAATAACTGTGTTGCCCAGTTCCAAAACTTGCTAACACTACTTGCTTCATCACTCTTCTTCTCTTTTTTAACTTCCAAACTTACCATCTTACTTTCTGGTTCTTTTATCTCTGAAGGTGCTATTGGTATCTCCATCTCTGGAGTTGGAAATTTTACACTTGTTTCTCCTGTTGGAGTCTCGTTTAGGTGTCTAACTCGTTTGTTTACATCAATTTCATATGGTGTATAAGCAAACGCAGCATACATAACAAGACCAATTGCACTTGAGTACTCAGGGTCTCTTATGTTTTCAAAAAGACCATCCATCTCAATAGGACGTGCTAGACGAACAGGCACAGAACCAAAAGTAGCAATAGCTAAGTCTCTGATACCTTCCATCTTTGAAAAACCACCAGTTAGAATCACACCTGCACCAATCTGCTCTTTGAGTCCGCTATTGTCAATAAACTGAGCAAGTATCATAAGTGTCTCTTCAACTCTAGCAAAGATAACATTATGAACTACATCAAGAGAAACCTCATGAGTTGAATCCTCATCACCAATAACAGGAAGCTCGATAAGCTCGTTGCTTGGAGTTAGTAGTGAACCGTAATTTAGTTTTACATTATCAGCTACATTGAGTGGAGTATGTAAAGCCATTGAAAGGTCACTTGTTACATGGTTTGAACCTACACCAAGAAACTCATTGTAACGGATTGCATTTCCAGCATGGATAGCAATGTTACAAGTGTTACCACCCATATCAATGATTGCTGCTCCTAGCTCTTTTTCATCTGCGTTGAGTGTTGCTATAGAAGCAGCATAAGAGTTTAGTACAACATTTTCGACTTCAACACCAGCACCTAAAACAGCCTTTTTTAGGTTGTTTAGGTTTGACTTCTGTGTTGTGATTATGTGCGTTTCTACCTCAAGTCTTGAAGCATTCATTCCAAGAGGATCTTCAATAAAGTCTTGATCATCAACCTTGAAGTTAAATGGTAAGGCATGAAGAACTTCATACTCATGTGGAATGTTAGCATTATATAAAGAAGTGTGCATTACACGCTCTATCTCTTTAAAGCTAATCTCTTTAGTCTGGATATTTACGATTCCATTTGAGTTAAGGCTCTTTGTATAAGCACCACTCATAGATACAATAGCACTAGAGACATTAGTCCCTGCTACACGCTTAGCATCTTCAACAGCAGTTTTGATACTTCTTGAAGCTAACTCAATGTTAGTTATGCTTCCGCGTTTAAGACCTTGAGCCTTGCAGATACCAGCACCAGTGATTGAAATAGTATTATCATTTGCTACTTGAGCGATGATGGCACATATCTTAGTAGAGCCAACATCTATGGCTAAAACAGTTCTACTCAATTTAGAGTCCTTGGATAAATATCTCAGTAGGATAAATGTTTTGAAGTTTACTCATAAGAGCTTCGTTAAACATATCACCTTTTAGTTTAGCAATAACATTGCCTTGATCACTATTGTCTTTTGTTAGCAATTTTTGTTCCAAAATATTAAATAAAACGATTTTTCCGTTATTTAATTGAACAAACGATCTTTTTTTATCGTTAGTAAAGAGTTTACTCAAGAACTCTGCTGCCTCTTGTGCATCCAGCTTTGTAAGTTTACTAACATCTTGTGCTGTTATAAAGTCAGTTACTTCTCCACTAAAGGTAGCAACAGAACTGTTTGCAAGAGTTAAAAGTTCACTCTGTTTTGTTTGGATTGTATATGAAGGTAAAACTTCAGCTTTTGCATCTTCATAACTCTTCATAGCAGAAGGGTTTATTTTTATAAGTTCAAATGTATAGTATGTGTCATTTACAAGTATAGGTTTCATGTATGGAGATGTAAGTGAAAGTTTAGAGATACTTTGAACTACTTCTGGTGAAAAAGGGTTTTTAGAGTTTGAAACACTTGCAGTCTTAAACGCAGTAGTATCATTAAGCTTTCCTTTTTTAAAGGCGATGTAAGTTCTTAGTGCCTTGTCTTTTGTAGCTTTTGCATTTAACTCAGCAATTACAGACTCTTTAGCTTGAGATAAAGGAAGAATTTTACCGTCTTGACCTTTGAAGTGAGTTCTGTTATCACTGTAGTGTGCAGAGATTTTTGCCTCATCATACTCAGCAGTAACACTTGCTTGTGTAAGGTACTTTACATCATAACTTACTTCACTCATATAGTTTTGTGCTTGGAGTTCCCAAAATGCTTTTACTTTTGCATCACTCATATCTACTTGGATATCTTTACTATCAAGAACCTTGTAACTAATCTTGTCTGCAATGTTAAGAAGAGTGCTTAGGATAAGCTCTTCATCTTTTGTAGCCTTAACAGGAAGAAGTGAAAAAGTTTTTTGAATAAGAAGATCTTTTGAAAGATCAGCTTCATACTCTTTAGAGCTAAGTCTGTTTTGAGAAAGAGCCTGTTTGTATATCTCTTTGTTAAAAACACCATCTTTAAAAAAGTATTCTTGAGTTTTTAGAGCTGCAATAAGTTCTTTTGAACTGATTTCTAAGTCATACGACTGAGCAAGATTTAGTAAAAGTGCTTGTTGTATTAACTCTTGGAGTGCTTGTTTTTGAAGACCAAACTGTTTTGCTTTTTCTTCATCAAAGTTACCTTGAAACATCTTGTTGTACTTAGTGTATAAACGAGAGTAAGACTTTTGTAAATCACCTTGAGTGATCTCAACATTTCCAACTTCTGCTACTAGTCCTGCTTTAGGGCTTAAGTCTGCACTTCCCCAACCAACTGCACCAGCTCCAACAAACGCTATTGTTGAAATCCAAATTGTTACTATAAGCCACTTTTTGTGTCTTTGCATCCATGTAATCATCTAAAAAACCTTACTTCTTGATATTTACCTTATTCTATGTAAATTAGCATTAAAGCTTGATAAAAAAAGAGAGGAATTTTAGGAAAGTTTTGTTAGTCGGTATCGAAGCTTGTTTGTGAGTTGTCTAACATAAGAAGTCTACAGCTTTTCTCGAGTATAGCGAGTTTTTTTGCCATCTCATGTATGTCACGATTGTAGGCATATACGCCATAACCACGTATAACCATTATGTTAGTCTTTTTTGTCTGAAAGTAGTAAGATATTTCACTCTGTGCTCTGTCATACCAATCATCAAACTGTTTTGGATCGAAAATCTCTACAGAGCCAATCTCTTTAAACCCAAAGTAGTCCTTTGGAATGATAATATTATGGTTGAGTGAGTAAGCTGTTGTAAATTGAGGCATAGAGAAGCAGACAAATTTCGCATCACTGATTTGTGAGTAGATACTAAAGTGTATACTAGCATCAATACTTGCTTGGTTCCATCTATAATCTTTTTTGAAGTAGAGTTCTATAAGTGAGTCTTCATCGAGGTCATCAAAGACAGCTTCTTTAGTGTTGATAAGAAATCTACTTGATTCGGTTTTTGCAGAGATACTACCATGATAGATCCCAAAAAAATCCTTTCTAAACATTGCTAAAGAGAGTCTTGAAAGTTTTTGTTTGAGATGTTGTCTATTCATTTTGTCCTACTTAAACCATTTTTTCATTTTATCTATGGCAGAGTCTAAAACACCTTCATGAGGTTTTGACTCTATACCAAATGAGTCTTGAAGTTTAGAGATAAGTTCTAACTGCTCTGCGTTTAGCTTCTTAGGATAAGTGATGTTAATATGGGCGAATAAGTTTCCTTTTCCATGTCCATGAACATCATCTATTCCCTCGGATCTAAATGTATAACGTTGTTTATCTTTAGTCCCAACTTCAAGCTTTAGCTCTAGCTCGCCTGTGAGTGAAGGTATAGTGATTGTATCACCAGTTACTGCCTGTGTAAAAAAGACTGGTATCTCGATATGTACATCATTTTCATCTCTGATGAAATGATTATCAGGTCTAACATTAAAGGTAACATATAAATCACCTCTATTACCTTTTTTACCGATATTTCCCTTACCAGATACTCTGAGTCTATTTCCTGTATCAATTCCTTTAGGAATTTTTACACTTACACTCTCTTTGACTTCGTCATAGCCATTACCACGACAGCTTTTACACGCAGCACTTGCAGAACTTCCTGTTCCTTGACAGACTGGACAAGTTTGAGTGAAAGTCATAAAACCTTGTTGCATTGCAACTTGACCTTGACCACCACACTGCTTACAAGTAGAAAGTTTTCCGTTTGCAGCACCTGTACCCTTACAAGATTTACAAGCTTTTTTGTATTTAAAGTCTATCTCTTTTTCACAACCAAAGATAGCCTCATCAAAATCAATACTCATCTCTACATTTATATCAAGAGGGTACTTGTCCATGTCAGCAGGATTTTGACGACGACGAGAGCCACCAGCTCCACCAAAACCATTAAACATCTCTTCAAACATAGAACCTAAATCGTCAAAGCCACCAGAAGAGCGACGTCCACCACCACCCATGCCTTGTAAGCCTTCTTTACCATAACGGTCATAAGTAGAGCGTTGTTGATCATCACTTAGACACTGATATGCCTCATTACATAGCTTAAACTTGTGTTCAGCTTCTGAATCACCTTGGTTCTTATCAGGGTGGTACATCTTAGCCATTTTTCTATAAGCTTTTTTGATTGTTGTTTTATCTGCGCTTTGAGATACTTCTAGTATTTCATAATAACTTAGTTCTTCCATAATTTCCTATCATATTTGTAGATTAATTTTAGAATTATACCCATTTTGTAGTTTAAAAACATTATAAGAGATGGTATAATCGCTTTTATGAAACAAACTTTATATATTTTCCTTCCATTATTACTACTTCTAGGCTGCTCAAAAGATGTTGAGCTTGTACCCAAACTAACAAAACCAGAGACAATAGTTCAAGTTAATAAACAAAAAGAGCTACCAAAGTCAAAAGAACCTGAAGTAATAGAGATAAAAAAAGAGGCTCCAAAGAAAAAAACGCAGGCTCTTTTAGTGAAGAGTGATATTTCACAACTTAAAAACTTTGATGATGAAAACTACGAAGAAGTTTTAGCACTTTTTAAAACAAACTGTAAAACAAAAAAGAGTAAAAAAATCTATAAAAATCTCTGCAAGAGAGCAAATAAGGTGGTAAGTGCAAAAAAGTTTATAACTAACTCTTTTACACCTTACTCACTTGAGAACAATGCTTCTAAAAGAGATGGATTGCTTACAGGTTACTACGAACCACAACTAAAAGCTTCACTCACAAAGAGTAAACTCTATAAATACCCTTTATATGAAACACCAAATGACTTGATTATAGTAGATTTGAGTTCTATCTATCCACATCTCAAAAACTATAGATTACGTGGTCGTATTGAGGGAAATAAGCTTGTTCCCTATGACACTAGAAAAGAGAGTAAAAAGAAAAATGTTGATGCTGATGTTATATGCTACTGTGATTCTAAAATAGATAGATTTTTTCTTGAGATTCAAGGCTCGGGTAGAATTAAACTAGATGATAACTCAACTATGTATGTTGGCTATGATAACCAAAATGGACATAGATATAGAGCAATTGGAAGATACCTTGTAAAGAAAAAAGAGCTGCGTTTAAAAGATGTTTCTCTTCAAAGTATTAGAAGTTGGTTAGATGAAAACCCTGCAAGAGTCGATGAAGTTCTCAACTACAATAAATCTCTAGTCTACTTTAAGCAGAGAAATCAAGGGGCGACAGGAGCCTTAGGTATAGAACTAACTCCAAGACGCTCAATCGCTGTTGATAGACGATACATTCCTCTTGGAAGTATGCTCTATCTTGATGCTCAGGTAGGAGATGAAAATATTACTCAGGTAGTTTTTGCACAAGATACTGGTGGTGCCATTAAAGGTGTTGTAAGAGCTGATCTGTTCTTAGGTGCTGGTGGTGAAGCATTAGAAGTAGCAGGAAAACTAAAGTCTCCACTTAAGTTATGGATATTTTTACCAAAAGAAGAAGAGATATGAATAGCTCATTAGAAAAGTTTAATCGTTTAGTAGATTCTCTCCAAGACCTTCCAACTATAGGTAAGAAGTCTGCAACTAGACTTGCATATCATATGATAATGAATGATACCTTTGTAGGTATGCGAATATCTCATGCGATAGAAGATGCAATAGGTAGTTTAAAAAAATGTAGAGATTGCGGTGGAATGAGTGAGGATGAACTCTGTTATATCTGTACTGATGATGGGCGTGATGATACACTTTTATGTATAGTAGAAAATGCAAAAGATATCTTACTACTTGAAGAAAATGGTCTTTTTGATGGTAGGTATTTTGTTTTAGATTCTTTAGAAGAGTTAAGTGTTACTCATTTGGAAGACTTAGTGAAAAATGGAGTCAGTGAGATACTTTTTGCACTCACACCCTCTATCGCAAATGATGCAGTTATATTATACATCGAAGATAAGTTGAGTGCTCATGCCTTAAACTTCTCAAAGATTGCACAGGGTGTACCAACTGGTGTGAGTTTAGAAAATATAGATCTATTGTCTTTGACTCGTGCGTTAGAAGATAGAGTAAGAGTTTAGTAGAGAAAACTCTTCTGCATCTGCGTTTTTATATCTTCTTTATTGAGTGCTGCGTTTACAAAAAGTTCATTTGCTAAAACACCTTGCCCAAGAAGCATATCTGCTCCATCTTTGTATATCATACCTTTCTCTTTTGCTAGTTGTAAAAAGGGTGTAAGTTTTCCATAGATTGCATCACCAACATAGTTACTGTTTTGTAGTACATTTTGAATAATCTCTAAAGGGGCAGGTAGCTCTTCATCTTTGAGTCCAGCACTTGTAGTGTTTACTACAAGGTCATATTTTTCTAACTCAAAAGTATCCCAAGTAAAACATTTACAGCCTAAGTCTTTAAAGTAAGAGAGTCGTCCTTCGCTTCGGTTAAGAACACTAACCTCAATACCTTCTTGTTTAAACCTAGCACTTAAAGCTTTTGCTGTGCCACCGGCACCAAGGATTAAGATTTTTTGTATGTTTTTAAACTCTTGTATAGCATACATAAAACCATCTGCATCAGTGTTATATCCGATAAGTCTTCCGTTTTCATTTATAAGAGTATTTACTACTCCAACGGTATTGGCAAAGCCTCTGACTTCATCACAAGCATTAAACGCAGCCTCTTTATGAGGAACAGTTACATTTGCACCACTGAGACCAAGAGCAAAGAATGTCTCTTTGAGCTTAGTTCCATCAAGTAGATGTGTTCTTGTGTAACAAGCATCATATTTGAGAGCTTTAAAAACGCAGTTATGCATAAGAGGAGAGCGAGAGTGCGACACAGGGTCGCCGAAAATGGAAAATAGTTTTGTCATAAAAGAAGTCTCTTTATTTTTTATCTAAGTCTTGGAGTGAGTGAATCAATGCACCGAGTTTGTTTTCAACTTCTTGGTACTCTGATTCTTTTACAGAATCTGCGACTATTCCTGCACCAGCTTGAAGAATGACTTTATCTTCTTTAACCATTGCAGTTCTTATAGTTATCGCACTATCCATATTTCCATCAAAACCAAAGTAGCCTATGCTTCCACTGTAAAAGCCACGTTTGAGACCTTCATACTCAGCGATAAGTTCCATTGCACGAATTTTTGGAGCACCGGTCATAGTTCCTGCTGTAAATGTTGCCATAAACAAGTCAAACATATCTTTATCATCAGCAAGTTGTGCTGTTACATCTGTAACGATGTGCATAACATGAGAGTAGTGTTCTATGTGCATCATATCTTCGACTTTAACAGTTCCAGTTTTTGCTACTCTACCTATATCGTTACGCCCTAAGTCTATAAGCATAAGGTGTTCAGCCAACTCTTTAGGGTCAGCTAGTAAGTCAAGTTCAAGTGCTCTATCTTCTTCTTTTGTAGCACCACGTTTGCGTGTTCCTGCTATTGGACGAAGAAGAAGTTCGCCATCTTGTAGTCTCACCATAACCTCAGGAGAAGAACCAACGATATTAAAGTTTTCATACTGCATCAAAAACATATAAGGAGATGGGTTTTTGGTACGTAATATACGATAAAAACTAAATGGGTCTACTTTGATATTTCTAGTAAAACGATTTGTCATCAGGATTTGAAAAACATCCCCACTCTTAATCATCTCTTTAGACCTGTCTATCATCTCAAAGAATTTCTCTTTAGAGTGTGCAAAACTACCCTTATCTGTTCCAATATTATGAACTCTATGTTTGTAAGTATATGAGCCTTTGAGGTCATCATGTATCATCTCAAACTTATCTTTGTACTCTGTCATAGTCGAAACGAGTGTTATTTTATGATCTTTGTGAGAGTATACTAAAATCATTTTAGGAAGCATTAGGTCTAGGTCTGGTGTGTTTAGGTCATCTTGAAGATTGTCCATACTTGAACCTAGTTTTGGTTCAAATACTTTTACCATATCATAACCAATATAGCCGATGAAACCATCTACATAACCAATTTTTAGTTTTTTTGTAGCTTGTTTAAACTCAGTAGTATCTACTTTTTTATAGTACTCTTTTAAAAAGGTAAAAGGATTTTCTTCTTTTGTGTGTTTTGTTCCAGTTGCATCAGTATAAAGTGTTTGGTTGTTGGAATACTGAAGTCTTTCTCTCGCCCCAATACAGATAATACTATAGTTACCATCACTCTGTCCCGCAGATTCAAAAAGGTAAGTTATCTCATCTTTAAAAATCTCTTTGAGTTTAGAGTAAACGGCAATGGGTGCTAACTGGTCGAGTGTAAATTGTTTAGAGTGTATCAATGCGAACCTTATTTTTGCTTATAGTTTTACTAAAAAAGCACCTGGCTCGACTTTTGCACGAAGTACACGTCTAGCATTTTTTGCTTCTTTAGAAGTTTTAAATGGTCCTACTAGTACTTTGTTTACAGATTTTATCTTGTGGTACTTGTACTCAAATCCTAAGTTTTTGATAGACTTTAAAAACTTTTGATTTGGCTTATATTTTGAAAATGAACCAACTTGAATGTAGTAAGAACCAGTTACAATAGAACTCTTTTTCTTAGGAGTAGCTTTTGGAGTTGTTTTCTTTGTTACTACTCTCTTCTTGACTACAGGTTTTGGTGTAATTATAATTTCTTCAACTTCTACTATAACTTCTTCTTGAACAAGATTGTTTTCAGCTAAACTTTCTTGTTTTAACTTCTGTGTAATCTGCTCTAGGTCAGCATCAGATGAACTCTCTTCTTCTACTTCTATCTCTTCAAAAAGTGGTTCACTACTACTTTGCTCTGCTATAGTTGTTACTGGTTCTGGTGGTAAAACTGCTTGTGGCAAGTTGTCGTTAGAGCTTGAACTAAGAGAGTTCATAAGCATAACAACTATGATAAGAATGATACCAAGAGTTGCGACTGCTAAAACAATTTTCTTGTTTGAAGAAGTAGTTCCTCCTTTGTTGAGGATGATGTCGTTAAGTTCGTTGTTTTCATTCATAATTATAACCTTAGAGTTTAATTTGTCTTATAATACCAAAAAATAGGTTAAAACCTATAAGTGCTTTGACCAAGAAGCTCCACGCTCTTTAGCATACACTTCATATGGAAGGGCTAGAATATTATATTCATCTGGCATATCTGCATTTGGAAACATTCTCCACTGCTTTGGTTGCTTGGCAGCTAGTTTCATACTTATCATTTTTCCAAGCTGTATAGCCTCTTGGAGTGTTGTATGTCCCTTGTGTATATAAACATGAAGGTGACCATCTGTTTTAGTCTTATAAGCTGTAAAGTTTATGTAACCCTCTTCACGAAGTAGGAGCTGCGTTTTATGATAAAAACGTTCAGGGTCTCTACCATTGTAGTCAATAACAATATTTTCAACTTTAGTATGTTTGTTTACTAGTGAATGTGCAACTGTAATATCACCTTTAATATGTTGGTTAATTACAGTTTGAGATAGAGAAGAATTTACTTTTTCAAATTTATTGTAAAAAGTACGACCTTTAAAAGAGAGCTTATCAACTACAGTATCTCTTTTAATCCAGTAATGATCACTCACCATTTTGATGAGTTTCAAATCCATAGAAGTCATATAAGCTCTTTTTCTTTAGTAAGTTGGTTGGTTATAAATTACAAAGTTCTGAGCAAGTTCTTTTAGCTCTGCTTTGATACTTGCTTGAAGTTGTGTATTTGAAATGTCATCTAAAACATCAGCCATTTTATTTGCAATAAGTTCAAACTCTTTTTCTTTCATACCACGGCTTGTAAGTGCAGCTGAACCAACACGAATACCTGAAGTTACAAATGGAGAACGAGTTTCACCTGGAACAGTGTTTTTGTTGATAGTAATACCTGCGTTTCCAAGAGCTGCATCAGCATCTTTACCAGAAATCTCTTTACCAACAAAACTTACTAAAATAAGGTGGTTATCAGTTCCACCAGATACTACATCGTATCCACGTTTAACCATTACTTCACCAAGAATTTTAGCATTTGCTTTAACTTGTTTAGCATACTCTTTCCACTCTGGAGATAAGTTGTACTTAAAACCAACAGCTTTTGCAGCGATAACATGAACAAGTGGTCCACCTTGAAGTGCAGGGAAAATAGCAGAGTTAAGTTTCTTTGCTAAATCTTCATCGTTTGTCATAATCATTCCACCACGAGGACCAGCAAGAGTCTTGTGTGTAGTAGTAGTAACAACATCAGCATAAGGGAAAGGAGAAGGGTGCTCACCAGCACATACTAAACCAGCGATATGTGCGATGTCAGCAAAAAGGATTGCTCCAACTGCATCAGCAATTTCACGGAATTTTTTGAAGTCAATTTCACGAGCATAAGCAGATGCACCACAAACGATGATTTTAGGCTTAACAATCTGAGCTATATCCATAACTCTATCGTAGTTAATACGACCATCAAGTTCAACACCATAGTAAAATGGAGAGTAGTTTTTACCAGAAAAAGAAGGCTTAGAACCGTGTGTTAAGTGACCACCATGAGATAAGTCCATACCAAGAATTTTGTCACCAGCTTTTAAAAGTGCTGCATAAACTGCACCATTTGCTTGGCTTCCTGAGTGTGGCTGAACATTTGCAAAGTTACATCCAAATAGTTCACAAGCACGGTCAATAGCTAACTGCTCAACACCGTCAGCATACTCACAACCACCGTAGTAGCGTTTAGCAGGATAACCCTCAGCATACTTGTTAGTAAATACTGAACCCATAGCTTCCATTACTGCTGGAAGTGTAAAGTTTTCAGATGCTATCATCTCTAAATGGTCTGTTTGACGCTCTAACTCTTTTTCACATAAATCAAATATTTCGCTATCGTATTCTTTTAAAAAACTCATGGTATAAAATTCCTTGTTATAATTGTAGGGATTATACTAAAAGATTAATAATAAAAGAATAAATTAACTCAAATATTTAGTTCTCGTCTTTCTCGTCAGCTTTTTCTTCAACCTGTATAGGTTTCATCGCTGGAAAAAGTAGAACATCACGAATGCTGTGCTCATTTGTAAGAAGCATAACAAGTCTGTCTATCCCTATACCTTGTCCAGCCGTTGGTGCCATACCATAGCTTAGTGCTTCAACAAAGTCACTATCCATCTCATGTGCTTCATCATCACCACTGTCCTTAGCTTTCATTTGACCTTCAAAACGTGAAAGTTGATCAATCGGATCATTTAACTCAGAGAAAGCATTTGCTATCTCACGTCCTGCAATGAAAAGCTCAAAACGTTCAGTAATAGCTGGATTCTCATCACTTCTACGAGCAAGAGGAGAGATCTCAACTGGATACTCAGTAATGAAAGTAGGGTCTATAAGTTTTTCTTCAACAAATTCGTCAAAAAGTTCACCTTGAAGTTGACCTAGGTTTAGGTTCGGTTTAACAGTGATATTTTTAGTCTTTAAAAATGCGATGATACTATCTATATCATTACAAGACTCAGCAGGAACACCACCAACTGAAGTAAGTGACTCGATAAGTGGAATCTCTACAAAATTTGCAAAGTTTACTTCTATATCTCCATAAGGTAAAATAGTTGGAAGATTTAAGTGCTCAAAAAGGTACTGAAAATACTCTTTTGTGATGTTGATTAAATCTTTGTATGTTTTATATGCCCAGTAAAATTCTATCGATGTAAACTCAGGATTGTGAGTAGCATCCATACCTTCATTTCTAAAGTTACGATTGATTTCAAATACTGCTTCAAAGCCACCAACAATAAGACGTTTTAAGTAAAGCTCAGGAGCAATTCTTAAATATCTATCAATTCCAAGTGCATTATGGTGTGTAACAAATGGTTTTGCATTTGCTCCACCAGCGATAGGGTGCATCATAGGAGTTTCAACTTCTAAGAAACCCTTGTCTTCAAAGAAACGACGAGTAAGAGAGATAACCTTAGAACGAGTCTGAAAAGTTTTTCTTACATCGGCATTCATAATTAAGTCTAGGTAACGTTTACGGTATCTAATCTCTTTATCAGTAATTCCGTGAAACTTTTCAGGAAGAGGGCTGATAGCCTTTGTAAGAATAGTAAGACTATCTGCATGAAGAGATAATTCTCCTTGACCAGTTACAAAAGGGTATCCACCAACTTCGATGATATCTCCAACTTCAATGTTCTTTTTAAACATAGTGTTGTAAAAATCTTCAGGAAGATTATCACGTGCTACATATATTTGTAACATACCAGATTCGTCTTCTATTTTTACAAAAGATGCTTTTCCCATAATACGAAGCAGTTTTATACGACCACTAACAATATAGTGACGATTTTCATCACGCTTGTCTTCTTTGTCTTGTATGTCTGAGTTTACATTTAGGTATCTACCTATAGTACAGTTTCTTTTAGAGTCGTTTGAGTATGGGTTATGTCCAGCTTCTTTTAGTAGTTTCGCTTTTTCTATTCTTTGTTGAATAAATTTGTTGTCAAAAATCAATAGTTTTCCTTAGTCTAATTGTTATAGTATTAGTTTACTTGGCATGTTGAGCAGATACCATAAATCTGCATAGAGTGGTCTTGCATCTTAAAATTTAACTCATCAGTAATGGCATGCTGACGAATCTCTATCTCTTCATCAACAAACTCTGTGATACTTCCACATTCTGTACAAATTAAGTGGTCATGATGCTCTTTAGCACCTAGTTCGTACTTTTTACCCTGTGCTCCAAAAGAGAGAGATGTAACTACATTTGACTCTTCTAGAAGACCTAGCGTTCTGTAAACTGTAGCTATACCTGTTTTGAGTTCAGGGTATTTTTCTTGTATTAGATGATGTAAGGCTTCTGGTGTTAAATGCTCATCTGAATTGTAAAGTGTCTCAAGTATAACTTCTCTTTGGATAGTAAACTTTAAAGTATTCTTTTTAAGAAGTGCTTTAAAGTCACTAAGCAGTTGTTCATACTCAATCGTCTTATCTTTAAAATTTGTTGTAACTTTAGACATATTATCTCGCTTGTAAATTATTTTTTATTTCATCTATTTTTTTATGAGTTGACTCTTCTATAATTTCCTGAGTTTTTGCAGTGAGTGCATCACTACCATCTTGGATAGTTGCGTTTATGTCTTCACTTATGCCAACAGGATCCATTTTCATGATAAAAGAACCTGTTTGTACTAAAATAGGAAAGACTATACTTTTAGCTAGTGCTGAATCAATAGTAGACTTGACTGCATTTATACTATATGCGGCATGGGCAATAACTGCTGCAATTAGAAAGAACTTACTTGCACCAAAAACAAAACCTAAGATTCTGTCAACTGGACCTAATCCACTTAAAGCACTTAGCTTTTTAAAAGCATAACCGATAGTTATCATTCCAAGCCAGAAAACAACAAGTGTTGCTAAAAAACCTGTAAAACTTACAGCAGCTGGGGAGGTAAAATTAAAGATAAGTTCGTTAAGAAACTCTCCAACTTCATCACCTGCGCGAGAAGCTACAAATATACCACCTATGATTCCAACTAAACCAAAAAGTTCTTTAAAAAAGCCATTAATAATACCTTTAAGCCCTAAGATAAGGATAATCGCTACCGCTATAATATCAAAGTAATTAAATTCCATCTATTTTATTTCCGTATTCATTTGATCTTTACCATTGTTTTTAGATTTATATAGAGCAGAATCGGCTCTATGTATAAGACTCTCTGGTGTATCAGAGTCAGAATATTGTGTCGCACCAATACTCATAGTAACTTTGATAGATTCACCCTTATAGATAAGTTGATTTTCTCTTATTAGTGTAAGAATTCTTGTTGTTATTTCTAAGCAAATTTTTGGAGTAACTCTATTAAGAATAATTACAAACTCTTCTCCACCATACCTGAAAATTCTGTCTCCATCTCTAAGTGTTTTTCTTAAAATATTTGCAATAAAAATTAAGATTTTATCACCTGCAATATGTCCATACTTGTCATTAATAAGTTTAAAGTCATCGATATCTAACATTAGTAGATGTAGGTCATAAGGTAGACGTTTTTTACTGCATACATTTCCAAGGTAAGAAGAGAGAGCACGTCTGTTGAAAATTTTTGTTAGTGAGTCTAGGTTTGAGCTGTGTTCAAGATCTTTAACCTGTGTTGTGAGTTTAGTGATAATTTCATTTGCACGCTTAACTTCTTCTGACATATGAATTTGAATTTCTTCAAATTTTTGAGTGAGAAGAGGAAGGTCTATCTGTTCATCTCTACAATCATTAATAGTCTTTTGGTGTATAAGTGTTAGCTCTTCAAATCTTTCATTTGTATTTTGATAGTGGCTAAGACTTAGGTTTGCTATCTCTTTATGAGCATTTGAAAAGATATGTTTTGTGTGTTCTACTGAACTAAGACTATCACTACTAACATTTGCAATAGTGTTTGTAGCATCTTGCATATATGCAACTACCTGTTCTTTGTTTATAACTTTCTCTAAATCCATCTGGCTAAGAAGACTATTAAACATTCGTGTTACTAAATTTTTTAGTTCTTCTTCGTGCATACATCACCCTATTTTTAAACATTTTTGTTATTGTATCCAAGAGAAGCATAAAAAAAACTTTCACTTTCTTTGAACCTAAAAATATGAATGTCAATATAGAACTTTTAGCTATATTTAGATAGAATTTCGAAAATTATTATATATAAGGCATTATTATGAGTACTTGGAGTCCATCTAGTTGGAGAAATAAACCAATCTTACAACAACCAACATACCCAAATCAACAAGAGCTTGATAGAGTTCTAGGAGAATTAAAAAATTATCCACCACTTGTTTTTGCAGGTGAGGCTCGTTCATTAAAAAGTCAGTTAGCAAATGTTGCTAATGGAAATGGATTTTTACTTCAGGGTGGAGATTGTGCTGAGAGTTTTTCAGAATTTCATGCTGATAATATTCGCGATAGCTTTAAGGCTATGATGCAGATGGCGGTAGTGATGACTTATGCTGGTGGACTTCCAGTTGTAAAAGTAGGACGTATGGCTGGACAGTTTGCAAAGCCTCGTTCATCAGACACAGAAACATTTGATGGTGTAACTCTTGCTTCATACCGTGGTGATATCATTAATGGTTCTGAGTTTACAGAGTCTGCTCGTGTTCCTGATCCTCAGAGAATGATAAAAGCTTATAACCAAGCATCAGCAACTCAAAATCTACTTCGTGCATTTGCTTCAGGTGGTTTAGCTGACTTACATCAGGTTCATAAGTGGACTCAAGATTTTGCTCATCAAGGTAAAGTTGCTAAGAAGTATGAAGCTCTAGCAGAAGAGATTGGAAAGTCTTTAAAGTTTATGGAAGCTTGTGGTGTAACATCTAAGTCATATAGAACATTAAGAGAAACAGATTTTTATACTTCTCACGAAGCATTACTACTTCCTTATGAAGAAGCTTTTACTAGACAAGACTCTATAACTGGTGACTGGTATGATACATCTGCTCATATGTTATGGATAGGTGATAGAACTCGTCAACTTGATGGTGCACATGTTGAGTATCTCAAAGGTGTTAAAAACCCTATCGGTGTAAAAGCAGGACCAACTATGGATCCTGAAGACTTAGTGAAACTTTGTCAAACACTAAACCCTGAAAATGAAGCGGGTCGTCTAAATGTAATCGTTCGTATGGGTGCTGGTAAGGTTGGAGATGGTCTTCCTGCTCTTATAAAAGCAGTTGAACGTGAAGGTATGAAAGTAGTTTGGTCATGTGATCCAATGCATGGTAACACTATCAAGTCTTCAAACAACTATAAAACTCGTCCAGTAGATGCTATTCTTACAGAGATGAAAGAATTTTTCCAAGTGCATCGTGCTGAGGGAACTTTCGGTGGTGGTGTGCATCTTGAGATGACTGGTAAAAATGTTACTGAGTGTATTGGTGGTAGTTTTACAGTAACTGAAGAAGATTTATCTTCTCGTTACCATACACACTGTGATCCACGTTTAAACGCAGACCAAGCTTTAGAATTAGCATTTTTAATCGCTGATTCACTTAAAGAGGGTCAAAAGTAGTAGAGTCTTTCTCTACTGCGTTTTGGAGATGTTAAAGGATTAACATCATCCAAGCAGTTCCAACTCCCAAATAAATCACTGTATTTACAAGAGTGATAATTCCCCCATACTTATATACTTCACGAGATTCTAAATAGCCACTTCCTAGATAAATAACATTTGCAGATGAACCTTGTGGTGTGATAATAGCATTGAAGTTAGTTGCAAAAAGAAGCATAAGTGCCATCATCTCAGGTGGAACACCCGCTGAAATACCTACATGTAAAAAGACTGAAAAAAGAGCAAGCATCTGTGCTGTTTGTGATACAAAAAAGTAGTGTATAAGAACATAACCCACTATAAGACTTACATAGACTATAGGCCAGCTAAGACCATCAACCCATACAGATATATAACCACCTAACCAAGTCATAAAGCCGAACTGATTAAGATAGTTACTCATAGAAAAGAGGATGGCAAACCAGACAAGAGTACCAAGTGCACGTCCCTCATTTGCCAAGTCTTCAAGTGTGAATATATTGCTTAACATAAGAACACCAAGTCCTAAAAAGGCTATGGCTGTTTTATCGAGTCCGAGACTTGAAGAGAAAACCCATAGTGTGACCATACTTAAAAATGTCCCTGCTGTAATGTACTCATTTCTACTCATATCACCCATTTTTTCTAGTTCGGCTTTTGCTATTTTGGGAGCCTCTGGTGTCTCTTTTAGTTCAGGTGGAAAAACCTTCATCAGTAACCATGGTATTGTAAGAAATGCAAGAAGTGAAGGAACTGATGCTGCTAGTGCCCAAGAGCCATAAGTGATATTTACTCCAAAGTCTTGTGCCATCTTTGCTCCAGCTGGATTTGCTGCCATAGCCGTTAACCACATTGTAGAAGAGATAGTAATTCCCGCCATAGAAGTCATCATAAGATAAGCACCTATTCTTTTACGTGTACCATCTGCAACCTTAGAACCACTATCAGCAGCCAAAGCATTTACAATAGGATACAGTACACCAGAACGAGCTGTATTACTAGGAAACGCAGGTGCTATAAACATATCAGCAGCGATTATTGAGTAACCTAGACCAAGACTAGACTTTCCAAATTTTTGTATGATAAGAAAAGCGATGCGCTTACCTAGTCCAGATTTTATTACACCACGTGCGATAAGAAACGCAACGATAATGAGCAAGATAAAGCCTTCACTAAAGCCACTATATGCCTGTTTGTGAGTGAGTGTTCCGGTGAGAACAACTGCTGCAAGACCGATGATAGAAGAGGTGAAGATAGGAGCAGCTTCAAAAATAACAGCGACTATAATGCTTATAAAGATTGCAAAAAGGTGCCATGCTTGTGGTGTAAGACCATCAGGTACAGGTGTAAACCATAGAGCTAGTCCAAAAAGAAGGACAAGAAGTTGTTTTAGGTGTATTTTGTTTTTTTGTTGCATTTAGAAAAACTCGATTTCATCCTCTTGCCCTTCGTCTGTTGGCATAAGAGTGATTTGTAATTGGGCGATACTACTCAGGAGTGTCTTATCAAGGTAGTGAATATCTTCTGCTTCTTTGGTTATAAAGATAGACATTCTCCAGCTTTGTAAGTCACTAATGATAGCTTTTAGGTAGATACCTATAATATAGTTCGTCTCTTTATCTATTGTATCGAATTCGGTATTTATTAGCAAATCTTTTAGGATGGTTAGGGTGTAAGATAACTCTTCAAATTCATAAAGTGTATTAAGCACCTTAGCATACTGCTCAAAAAGGTTGGAAGATTCACTAAGTGAGTTTGCACAGAGTATTTCATCTGCATCAATGGCATTAAGTGTATCTGATTCTAGTTCATGGAGTTCATCTATAAGACTCATATCTACATTGACCTCTTCTATATACTCTTTTGCCGTAGTACAAGAGAGTGTTTCTTCCTTGGGTAAAGGTGTCTTTTTCTCTTGTCTTTCACTTGTTTGTATAGTCGAACAGGTATTGCTCTCTTTTTTGCTAATCTCTCTTGAGTCATTATAGTAAAGTTTTACATACTCAGTAATCACACCTTCAAAGTTGTAATCCATAAGAATTGAGAGTTCTTTAATAGTTTTTTCATCTAAGATAGCGTTATCATCAAAAAAATGTAAAAGAGCATTTTTTAAATGCACACAGATAATAAAAATATCACTTAGTGGAATGTTTTTCTTTTTAAAAAGAATAAGCATAACACCGATAACAGGACACTCTCCTACCTCATGTTTGTTCTTTACAACACCAAATGCAAAGTCAAAAACTTTTACAGCAAACTTTTCTTTGAAAAATAGAATATTGAAATTGTTTTGATTGAGTCTCTCTTGGACAACCTGATAGTTCATCCAGGTGTCTAAAATATTATCTTTATTGGTTTGGATTAAATCTATGTGCTTGAGAAGGTTACTAAACATTAAAATACCTTATATATAAACTTTACACTAATCATACAGATAAAGTAATTTACCCTTGTATCTCAATTGTCTCTTGCTTCTCTTCAATGGCAAATAACTCTTCCATTTTTGACTCATAAAGTTCTTCTATTTTGGCTAGTTGTGTGGCAAGTGCAGTAAGCCCAATCTCTTCATAGCACTTGGGATCAGCGAGGCATCTGTTTTTTTCTTCTATCTGTAACTCAAGTTTTTCTAGTTCTAGTGGAAGCTCTTCTAAAGCCATCTTTTCTTTAAATGTAAGTTTGATAGATTTTACTTTTTCTTTTGACTGCGTTTGTACTACGGGCTGCGTTTTAGCCTCTTGTTCCATTACTGACAACTCTTTTAACTCTTTTTCATAATCAAGGTACTCACTATATTGTTGATGTGATTCTTCTATAGTTTTATCCTCTTTAAAGATAAAAAGTTTTTTGGCAATTTTGTCTACAAAGTATCTATCGTGACTTACTATGATAACAGCACCTGCAAAGTTCGTTAGTTGTTCTTCTAAGATGTTAATAGTTGGAATATCTAAGTCATTTGTAGGCTCATCAAGGATGAGAATATCTACATCTTTAGTGAAAAGTAGGGCTAGCGCGACACGGTTTTTCTCTCCACCACTTAAAACTCCTACCTTTTTTTCTAAAAATTCACGAGGAAAAAGAAAGTTTTTTAAGTAGCCATATACATGAAGGTCAGCACCTCTAACACTTACTCTATCTCCACCATGTGGGCAGAATGTCTCTATAAGGTTTTTGTCATCATCAAGCATTTCACGATGTTGGTCAAAGTAGCCAACCTTAAACTCTCCGCGTTTTATAAGACCATCAGTCGGGTCAAGACGACCAAGAAGTGCTCGTAGGAGTGTTGACTTTCCACTGCCGTTTGGTCCAACAATAGCTATAACATCTTTTTGTAGTATACGAGTTGTAAAGTTTTTGAGGAGTTCTTTATCTCCAAGTTGTAGTCCAAGGTTTTCAACTTCAAAAAGCATTTTTTGCTTGTTGATACTTTTGTCACGGTTGAAGTGTTTGGCTTCGCGTTGGAGTTCTACTGACATCTTTCTGATTTTGGCAGGGTTTGTTTTTGCCTCTTCTCTAAGGTTCATTAGGCGTTCTTTACGACCTTCGTTGCGTTTTAGACGAGCACGAACACCACGAGCAAACCATTCGTTTTCGCGTTTAAGAACTCCTAAAAGATTGTCATGCTGTTTTTGCAGTGTTCGTATCCACTCTGCTTTTTGAGTCAGGTAGTTACTATAACCACCACTGTACTCTCTTAAAACGCAGTCATCAACTTCTACAGACTTTGTAGCGATACGGTCTATGAAGTATCTATCGTGAGAGATAAATACAAGAGTAAACTTCTCCTTGAGTATAAGCTCTTCTAAAAACTCAACCATATATACATCAAGATGATTGGTAGGCTCATCTAGTAGAAGTACATCTGGTTTTTGAAGAAGTAAAGAGGCGAGGGCAACACGACGTTGCTCACCTCCACTTAAAAGAGATATAGGCTTATCCTCGTAGCGTTTAAGGTCAAAGTGTTGGATGATTCGTTCTACCTTATCATCTAAGTTCCAAGCATTGTGGTGTTCTATGTAGCGAGAGATTTTTTCATGTTCATCAAGAAGATTCTTATTTTCAAAATCATCAGCTAAACGCAGGGAGAGAAGGTTGTACTTCTCTTTTGCTTCGTTTAACTCTTTGAGACCATGCTCTACTGCTTGACGGACATTGTGACCCTCTACAAAGTTTGGACGTTGGTCTAGCATCTTTACTTCGAGGTCTGCTTTAGTGATTCGGTTTCCACTATCTTGCATAAGTGAACCGTGGACTATCTTCATAAGAGTAGACTTTCCACTTCCATTTTTACCAATGATAACGATGCGTTCACCATCATCTACATGGAAGTTAACTTCAGTGAGAATTTTTTGTGCGGAGTAGTGTTTTGAAACTGTTTGTAGGTCAATGAGTGCCATATATATTCTTCTAGTTTATTTTTGTAATCATATCTTTATATGTGTTAATAGGTGCTTATCTTTGGATTGAAAGGCTATTATATATTTAGTATGTGTACTCTAAACTAAAACCAAAATTGGCACCTAAGTTACTTGAAATATCACTATCTCGATCTTCTAGCTCAGTATTGTTAAAGATATTTTTACCATAAAAGGAGATATCTAAATTATTCATAATTACATTTTGAGCACGATAGTTCATATCTAAATAACTTTGAAGTCCATAATCTTTATCATTTAGTCTAAACCCATCGTTTGCACGGTAATGAACATTTAAACTAGAATCATTAAAAACTTTTACATTCACACCAAGGTTATAGAGTTTTGTCGGAACACCTTGT
>Ga0256824_10000044_pt1 | contig 39855 bp, 61 predicted proteins | sample CV67metaG_FD_191570 | JGI IMG/M metagenome (GOLD analysis project Ga0256824, IMG submission 191570) | Hydrothermal vent microbial communities from East Pacific Rise, Pacific Ocean - CV67 | ecosystem: Environmental > Aquatic > Marine > Hydrothermal vents | place: Pacific Ocean: East Pacific Rise...
TGACATGTTGAATTTAAGTTTGACGAAGGAGATGATGTCCCCCCCGCCAAATCTAAAATCATTAAAAAGTAGCTCGCCGTTCTTCTCAAAAAGAGAGAAAGAAGGTTCCTTCTCTGCTTCTATAGGAGATAGAAACGGTTTCCCTACTGTAAAACTGCCAATATAGTATGTAAACATGTCGTAAGAATTTACATAGCGACGTACGTCTTCTGCAGTCGCCATTGGTAATAAATCTTTATCACTAAAGTTAAACATACTATATTAGTTACTAGAACAACGGATCCTCATCAGAGTCAGCATCTTCAGCATCTGGTGCTAAATATGTCATCTGATCAAGGTTTGCAGCTTTTAACTTAGTATCTTCCGCAGAAGTACCAGCTGGCTCCACTGCAGGCAACCATTTTCTAATCTCTAATCTGTCCTTAGGACTAGATGTTGAACCAAAGTTCACAAAGATATTGATACTATCAGCACCAACGCCATTAGTATACATCTTATCAAACAGCTCATTTGCATTAGCAAATGCCATTGGCTTAGTACCTCCGGTGTGTTCAGAAATCTTGGCTAAATAAGCCCATTCCTTCTTCATCGTCTCCTCATAGGTCTTACCCCATTGGTTTGGATAATCAGCAGGTTCGATCCCGAAGCATGCTCTATTAATCTTTGCTCCATTCCCATCTTCGAATATAACTCGATATTTAGGAGCTTTAGGACTGTCTGATTGATAATCAGTACCTAATTTCTCCACTCTTACCGCTACATTCTCTACTCTTCCAGCTTTTCCACCATTAAATTCTTTACTTGAACTGGCTTTTACTAGATCCTCTTCATTAAAATTAAACATTTATTTCGAAATTTAAAAATTATTTGAATACTTTATCCCAGAAAAATGTTAAGTCTAGATTCTCATCTGACTCACACATTACGAACTCTTGTTCTTTTAGGTGCTTGGGTCTTGCACCGGATACCACAAATTGGTCTCCTTTAAAACTAAACATAGTCTTATTGTCTTTTCGATACACTAAAGCAATAGCTTCTGCTTTCGCAGCAAGCATTTGACTCATTTTACCGCTAACATCTATATCTGTAACTTCCAACTCTTGGCCACCTTTGTTGATAGTTTTGGCCTTAGTGTGAGCTACGATGATCAATGTGTCGCAGTATAACTGAAACATTGCTAAAGTATTGAAGAATCCATCTCGGATATATGCCCATCCTGCACCATTAGGAACTGTCTTCAGGTTCTTACCTTGATAGTTCTTGTTCCTAGGTTCAGCTTTATACAATCCAATTGCATAAGGCATAGTCATGTCTTCTAATACTCCTGCTGTATCTAAAGTAATACGCTTATATTTGTTCTTACCGTGTTTTTTCTTGTATTCTTTTAGATCAAGCACGATATCCTTAATTACACTCCATGGGGTTACTTCGTTTTTAGCTGCAACGCCTGGGACGTCGATAGCCATACATTCGTAGTATCGTGTACCACCCTCTAGGTCTATAATTAAGTTGTCTTCAAGGTTTGCTACCATAGTAGTCTTCCCTTGCTTTGTTCCACCAAACAACACTAAGGTTGTTGGATTGACCACAGTTACTGTGGAATTTTTGTCAGGCAATAAACTCATTATCTTCTGCTTTTTTTAAATTGTCTTTAGCTTTCTCATAGAAAGCAGTGTAAATGACTTGCTCCTGCATTGGGACAATATATGTCTCATACGGGAATAACTTGTCTATTAACTCTTGTACTATTAGTGGTGCATCTAGCCCTTTTACTACTTCAATACTAGAATTACTCTGCATCGATAAGGGTGATTTATCACTATCTATTACTGTAATCAGTCCGTCCTTACCAGGGTACAACCTTAAGGTTATAGCCGGGGAGATTAACTCTACATGTAAATACTCGTACAATGTAGGCTCAGTAATTAAACTTATTCTCGCGTACATAGTGCTTGTAATTTATAGAAGAAGGCTGTTAGGATTACTGCTTCAGCGTCAGTTACTCTCACTAAAGTCTGCTTTACTGCCATTGCAGATTGCCTACCTAGTCCAGAATGCTTACTAGGTCTATAAGGCCTACCATGTTTATATAGTAATTCCTTTACAACCTCGTCAATAACCTTAGGACTAATCCTAGCCATGCTCTCATTCATAGGTGAGAAATTTCTAATATTGCGACGCTTAATACCCATATTTATTAAATCTTTACCTAAGTAGTATTTAACATATTGGTATTCATTGTCACTATCCTTTATCTTCACATAGAATACTTCAACTCGTTTTACAGTACGTTTTCTTAAAGTGTTATATCCAACACCAACTTCTAAAAATAACATTTATTTATCTATTCTGATACCGTGATAGACTGGGAAACGCATCTTACCGTCGTCAGTTTCCTCAAAGTATCTAATTTCTGCCATCAAACCAATCATACTGTCCCTGTTAGTTAACAGTTCTTCACGATCTGCGTGACTTAATTTAGCTCCGGTCTTTTGTAGTTTACCTTTAAAGGTAACCCACACTGTGCCATGCTTAGCATTACTGTCATTAGGTGTAATATCTTGTATAGGCAATGATATGTCAATAAACTTCTTGTACTTTAAGAGTCTATCACTTCTACCACTAACCTTATACATGGATGTTTTATCCCTAACCATCATACCCTCATACCCTTCGTCTATGTAACCTACATAGAAATCATCAAGATCTGCTGTTACTGATAAGGTAGTAGGTACTATTTTTACATAAATACCATCCCAACCTAATAAAGCTTCTATTTTAGAGATTCTATCAACAAACTTTGCTTTAGTATCGATCATATCATAGATATGGTACTCAATAAACTCACTAGTTGGCTTATTATTCAACAACTTAGTGTTCTCCTGAAAGGTATTACCATGTACATACAATTCACCATCTAATACAATATCAGACAACTCATAGTATAACTTAGCCAACAACTCATGTCTAATGTGATCAACATACTTGATAGGTACATTGGTCCTAGATACAGCTGTTAGTGTCTTATGCTCAGCATTATAAAACATTAAACATCTAACACCGTCTAACTTTGGCTGCAACGCCATGTTCTTACGTTGTATCTTATTACGATGTTTAAAGAAATCGTATGCTAACATAGGGAGGATTATGTCTTCAGTCTCTGCCTTCTCGGCGGTAACAAAATAACCCTCTCTAAGTTTCTTAATAATTAATGCCCCCATTTGGAGCGATGCTTGGGCAGTTGAGTTTCGAAAGTTAGCCTTACCTATATTCTTAGGCTTACACAACTTTGAATGTGTAATTAACTTACCTCCCACTAAGCCTGACTCTTGGTATAACATACCAGAATCACACCAAATACTTAATTGTCGTATTCTACCCTTTGTATCCTTCTTATAAATCGTCGTCGTACTCATCTAATTTGTTCAAAACATCATCCTCTGCATCTTTATCAGATAAGGACTCATCATCTTTAACCACTTTAAAAGAGAAATTCTTATCCTCTAGTGACTTTAAGAACAGTGCCTTAATACCTTTTTCAGCATAAGCTTTGTCCTCCGGAATTCGACCGGGCCATTGAAATACAAATGACTGAATCATATCATCAGCTTCAGGATTGTTATACTCCCTATAAGTAAATCGCCATTTAATACCCTCGTACTTCCCTAATACATTTAGACTTAACCATACAGGTTCCTTCTTAAATGTTACTTTGTGTACCTTGCGGTCCAAAGATTTTTTCTTTTTTGCCATATAATTTACAATTTTTCTCAATTAATCTGAAAAATAGATTTTCCTCAACTATGATTGAGGAAGCTGGGCTTCTGTTCCTCTTCCAGCTAACATTGTTCGCTATTACCTTTTCTGCGTAAATATTAAAGTCTGTCCCTTTGATATCTATAGTGCCTGCGACGCTATAAAATACTCTAACTACTTCCTTTAATACTCTAGAATTGATAATATCATTTAGTTTATTGAAATGTGTAAGCCTTATGTTAATAATAGTGAATACATCTTCCTCTAACCTCCCTGTGAATACAACATTATCTGATTCAGTGTTGTTATACAAAGCAATTACTATATCCCTGTGAGGGAATAGAGTAGCCTCCCTAAACCATATCTTGATTTTATACCTATTTGATTTCATTTTTTCTAAGTTGTGTTATTTTCTTATACATTGCAGCCTCCTCCTTTGAATTACGTATAGGTAATTCATTAAAGTAATTAACTGCCCCATTAAAATATAATGCAGCTTTAGTACCTAAACCACCATGCCTAGATAATAGCACACTTACAAATCTAATGTTATCCTTGTAATATTTAATATCGTAGTCCTCATAGTCCGGGATCTTGTTATAGAATGGACTATATATACCAAACGATATATCAATAGCTCTTGAAGTTAACTTCGAATCACCTAAACCAGCAATCGTTGGCTCACCTTGATTAAACTTAATACCTTCAATACTAGTCTGAGCCAACGCTTGTTGCTGAACAATTACACTGCTGTATCCATACTTGTTCCTAAGAACTATCAGGAAGCCAGACAATTGTGTTATTGCATCTTGTAGTGACGCATTCTTGTGACTTAGTAATGATACATGGTCTACTACAGTTAAAACGAGTTCCTCTGGGTCACTTGGGATAAAGACATCATCTACCTCTTGCTCTTTGTCGCCGTACATAACTTTCTTCTTAGTCTGTGTACCGTTTGCTTCAGCATGATCTAGTAAATTCTTGTATATCCCAAACGGGTGATAAACATCTTCAATATACTCAACTGACTCTAAGAATCCTTTTATATATTCACTATGTTTTTCTAACTCCGTTATAACGGCCTCAGGTAACTCTTTTTTGGTGCTCATTAGTGCCTCTTGTGAGACAATTATCTTCCCCTTACTTTTTGTGAAAAGTACATAACTCATAAACTGAGCAATTAAGGATTCCTTACTCTCTTCTAAGCAAAAATACTTAACTATCAATTTGGTGGGGAGTTGGTGTGTTATAATGTAGTCATATACGCTATACACAAACATAAAATTTGTAAACTTACTCTTACCGGCTTTAGGGCCGGCTGTCACTTGGTAAATCTTACCTTTTTCCAATCCCACTACTTCTTCTCCAAATCTTGCAAAGGGCCATGGTATAGAATTAACTAAACCACTTGCTACTCTGCTCTTACGCGTTTTGATTTTATCAAGTACCCTCTCATAAAGATGGTCCTTCATAGTATCCAACGACTCTTCCATGAATCTTTACTTTTAATGTTTGCTCTAGAAGGGAAATACCGTTTTCTGGATCTCCCTCCTTATCAGAAGATAACAATGTTAATATATTTGCAAAATGATTGTTGTTACCAACATTCTTTCGCATCCATCGTATGTTAGTTATCTTAGGGGCTCGTAATGCATCTTCATACTCCATGAATATTACATCTTGTTCATACACCATTAGGTGAAATTTACACTCGTTCTCTAAATATACTATCATACCATTGCTGTTGACCAATCACTTTCTTCTTCGAGATTGGTATCTGTTTTAAGTTCTTCTAAAATAATTTCATACTCTTTTTGTTGTAGCCAAGCTGCAGATGCTTTCATATAAGTCATCCTATTACTTGTCGTAGACTTATCACGTCTATCTTTAATATCCCACTTAAGGGCCCTTAACAAGTCTTCATGTGCTACACCACCAGTTATTGCCCTCTGATATAGTGTCTTTGAGCGAGCTTTATCACTCCTAAGAGTCCTCTGTCTCAACCAGACACCATGTTTATCAGAAGAGGGATATAAATCCCAGAACTCATCAAAGTTCATCTTTACTGTAGTACTACTTTCCGTTGCCACACTGATTATACTCATAATCAGTTTCCTCCCATTACCAGTTAACCTAACACCATTGGTTGTAGAGGCTAAATACCCCTCATCAATCATCTTAGTTATCTGGTCATTAGTTGTGCTTGTATAAGGGAGCACTTTCCCTATTCTTGCTGCTTCTATATGAAGAATAGCAAGTACATTCTCTAAGCTTACTTCACTTTTCCCTACTTCATCTAAATCTATCGTCATTTTCATTAAAGTGTTAGTTAATTATAGACTACACACTGTTTGCCCTGATAATCAGGGTGAACATTGCCATGTTCTATCACTCTACTCATTCTTTCATAATCCTCTTGGATTACATTATGTACCTCCTCTGCAGTATATACTTCTGCGTCAGGTACTGCCTGTCGTATAACATCAGCGTCTAACGTCTGATAGTCATAAGCAAACTGTACAATTCTTTTTGTTACTTCATTATTCATTATTTTCTATGTCTAAATGATTTCTTTTTATCGAAACCGTGGGACAATAATTTCTCCATATTTGTTTGATTGTTCTTAATGGCCGGATGGTCCACTAAGTACCCTAAGAATAGGGATATGTTAGTAAACATTGTCTCTGCTGGTATAATCTTAGCAAATCCAAAGTCACCTAATAAGAAATTGGTAGTGATACTATTGTACTCCTTAATCAGGATAGGTACCCTATGCTTAATGTTCTCATCAGAGATACTATTTTGTTTATCATATAGTTCCGTACTGAAATACGGCTCAAACATATATATTCTTTTTGGGTTCTCTACAGCGCGTACGTGTCTATAAAGGGCCTTTCTCTCAGAGAGAGTGTAGTAAGGTTTACCCATATAGTAGCTAATTTGGTATCTTCTACCGGCTATATGAAAGGCAACCTCCTTAATACTCTCTGTTATAGACCTAAGTTTGTCTTCTTTTCTCAAGAAAGGGGAATTAGACCTACGATCTAACACTAATTTCTCATCTATGCCATATATACCTTGTACATAGTCATAATAGTCTTTGTTTTTTGATATAATCTTCATAGTTTTGATTTTAATGTTTATAATCTAACCCACATAGTTGACATTTAAAGTAGTCAGCATGTGAGTCACTTCCTTTGTAATCAAAAGCGTCGTCACCATTAGGCATAACATGATTACATACAGCTCTCAAATTGAGAATTGCTGTATCTATCTCATCTATACGCTTCTCTAGTTCCCACTTCTCCTTAATTAACTTAGTTACTGCTTCTCTCATATTAATGGGCCCAATAGTCTCCTATTACAGCGTCTGCTTTTAATGGTACGTCTTTACACCAGATTGCTCCGGCCTCAACCATAGCTTCTTCTAATGCTACTGCAGCAATTGAAGCTAAATCTTCTACAACTTCCACATTGATCTCGTCATGGATGATATTTGTTATAAAACATATATCCTCATACTCGTTATCATATATCCATTGTCTAAATTTAATAGCTGCACTCTTAGTGACATCTCCAGCTGTACCTTGTACCGGATAGTTTAATGCTAATCTACCTATTGCTCCTTTAATAGTTTCATAGGCTTTCTTTTTAGATGGAATCTTTTTGTATGCCATCATCTTATCATAATCCTTTAATTCGAATGTACGGTTACTGACCTCATTAACGAGGATATAGCCACGTTTAAGAGTTTCTGCTATGACTTTATCAAAGTATTGTTTAAGTGCAGGAAACGCTTTAAAATAGGCCTCATATACGATGTCACCCTCTTCTACCTCTACTCCTAGATTCATTGCAATAGTAAACCCTGTTCCACCATAGTTAATGGCAAATCCAGCTGCTTTTGCAACACCTCTCTCACTTAATAATTCCTTCTCAAATGCATTAAGCTTGCCTCCGCCATCTTTCTTGGCTTTAGCTTTAAGATACTCCTCATAGACCTTCTTATAAAGATGGGATGCAACGAAACTGTGCATATCTCCTCCTTCCATTATCAACTTCACCATGTTAGGCTCCATTGATTTATTAGCTAGAATAACTGTCTCCTGACCACTGTAATCTGCGTTCACTATTTTATACCCGATCGGGGCTGTGAAACACTCTCGATACCTTGGATCTGATGGTATATTCTGTAAATTAGGTGCACTACTACTCATACGACCCGTATTAATGATCTGATTGTAACTACTATGTAGTCTACCAGTCACTGGGTTGACATGCTTAAAGAACTTGATACCAAAGGTTGTAACTCTTTGCTCATATTCTTTAAATGCAATATACTCCTTTATAAACTGCTTATGCAATGGATCAGCTTCTTTATTAGTTGTTAATAAGGATACTTTCAATACTTTAGCCTCTACAGTGTAAGCCATCTTCTTGGTTGTCTTACTCTTAGCCTTAGGACATACCCCTAATGATCTAAATAGTGAGATAACTTGCTTTGGACTCGACCAGCTTATAGACACTTTTTGAGATGTGTCAAACATATCAGCTTGCTTCTCTATAAACTCAGTGATATTGTTATTGAATATAAAATCATTAAGCGGTTGCTTCCTAACTTCATACTCTAACAGGTTAAGGGTATACAAATGTTCCCACTTACTTTTATCAAAGAATAATCCTCGATACTCCATATCACCTAATACTTTAACCATTTGATGCTCTAAATCAACTAATCTTTGCTTTTCTCTTGCTTTTATCTCAATCTCTTGCTTAGCATTAATTAGCATTGGTAAAATAACATCATAGGCACCATATATAATTTCGTCCTTAGAAAACTTCTTATCACCTATCTCTAGGAAGCGCATACGAATAGTCTTATCCGCCTCATAGTTCAAGTAACGCTTTGCTAGGGCCTTTAAACTGTATGAATTGTATAATCCATTGTACAGGCATTTCTCTTGAATCAAAGTATCTTTAATCTTATCTAGTAATATACCATGGTTATGGCGTAAGAACTTGTATTCAAACTTTAGATTCTGACCTATAATAGTCCTACCCTCTAAATAAGGGATAATTCCGGTTATGTCAACCACTCTTGTGTCAATTACAAACTGACGGAATTGATCTCCAAATTGGAACATTATGAGCTCATGTTGGTGAGGGTCTAATCCTCTTGTCTCAATATCTACTGCAATCTCTGTTTGATTATACTTCAACCATTCAATAGCTTTGCTTAGTCCTCTTTGGTAATCTATAAATGTTACGTTTAACTCTATTCCATTACTCTCCTCTACATCATCTAACGTAAAAGTTGTCTGCCTTTTAACATCAAACTCTAAACTAGTCTGACTCATCTTGCCTATCCAGCAATACGTTGTTCAGCGTAACAATGAACAATGCTTTAATCTGGTCTTTACCCCAGCTTGGTTTAGAGTCAAGCTCCTTAAAGAAGGCTTCTCTAAACTTAATCATGAACTTTCTCATCTACTTAAAAATTTAACAAGGGGGCTTTTACACCCCCTTAAGGTTTACCTAAAGATCATATCAACCATGGCAATTTTAGAGGCATCATCCATCTCTGTGATGTTGATAGGCTCATTCCATAATTTCAATGTTCGCTTAGTTGCTTTCTTCACCGGGGTACGTTTGGTGTTAATCATGATACCCTTTGGTGATTGTGTAATGAAACAAGGAACAGAGTCTCTAATTGACTTGTTATCCTTCATCCCGTAGTACTGATACTGTGCTGCCCCGTAAGTTGTACGGTGTTGCCCTGCACTTAGTGTCAATGCTGCGTGAATGTTTGTTGGAAATTCCTTTACATTACTAATAATCGTTTTTCTCAGCGTTTCTTGCTTTGCCATGGTGTTAATCGTTTAAAAATGAATAAATCTTGTTTGCAATCTTAGAGTTCTTACCCTTAGTTGCTACTGCTGCAGTTACTGCATGCTGGAGTTGATCAATTTGGTCATTGATAGAATCTACATGCCCATCAATTTCCTTGTTCAAATCCTCATAAGATACAGCCATCCCAATGAATACTTTATTAAGTTTTTCTGCTTTCTCATTTGCTTTAGCTAAAGCTAATACCGGTGTGGTTTTTGTTAAAATTCCCATATTATTGTTTTATGGTTTTAATAATTTTGTCCGCATCTACTACTAGCCTAGTATCTCCTAAATCGAGAACTAATGAGCCGGGATGCTTACGAACAACTGTTCCCTTTACTGTTTTGCCGTAGGTTCTAGCCACAACTTCATCCCCGATCTGGGCATCTTGATATGCCTTCATACTTGGGCGTTTACGTTTTGGTTTACTTACTACTTTCGTCATTTATTAATTATTTAAAGTTAGTTATTAAAAATCATCTACCCGGTTCTATATGTCCAAGATGGAAACTCTTATTGGTACAGGGAAGCGTGAGGCGGTTTTATCCTCGCATATCTTAAAGATAATTTTATAGTGCAACGTCTAGATTCGAACTAGAATTACTTTCCTCACCAAGAAACAACAACATACCCTTACCACTCGAACGAGGGTAGGAATACATACATCACTACTAGCTATGAACTTGTAGGATAGATTCTATTCTATGAGTAGGTAGTTTTGCCATTTAAACTACGTTACGCTCTGACTCATTACGTACTAAGTCAGAGGATTTAAAGGAGTGACCTCATTCATCTTAAAAGACGAATGCAACTCATCAATTCTTGCGAACTCCTTTAGGTCGTTAGGCTCTAATGTGGTTAAAAATACATTAAGCGGTAATTCTTTAGGTGTTTGTGTCATCTTCTTTGGTTTTAAGTTCATTTAATATAGATAATATTACTGATACTCTCTCCTCTTCTGCAGGACTCCATGTGTCCACCTCTTTGAGGTTAGCAATCATTCTTTGCTTATGCTCCTCGGTAATACGAGGTAGAGGCCTTGTTGAATTTAGTAGGAACATCTCCTGGTTCCTTAATTCTAATAATCTTAATGGGTCTTTCATTTGTTTTGTTTTAGTTGTTAAATTAAATTACCCTACTGTTAGTAGATTTTAGACTGGGTTTGTTCCCCCAGACCTGTTACGATGCATCGTAGAGCAGGCATCATATCTGAGTCCTAGACGCCGTTACCGCTTTGATTAACCGGGCGATATTATCTAGTGCCTTTCAACTCGCATTTGAGTCTTCAGAAAGGTAGGGTAATTATGTTGTAATTAGTGGCAAGGTTTGGATTCGAACCAAACTCTGGCTCCTCATTACTGGAAGCGTAAGTGTTGTAGCCGCCTAACTGCTACAGCTAACTTGCCTTATATTGTGCGTGGAGCAGGACTCGAACCTGCAAGACCTAGTGCCATATATCTAGGATGGCACATCAACGGCCAGGGCTCTTAACCCCAAGGACATCTTCAAACGATATTGTGTATACCAATTCCACCATCCACGCATTTTATTATTAGAACAAGGGGCGGAAGTCGAGTCCGCTTCGTGTGCACTTGCTTTAGCTTATAAGCTACCCTTGTATTGTATGTAGAAGCCGGACTCGAACCGGCGCTTCCCCTGGAAACGAGGTGTAAGACGGGACTTACGAAGTCCCCGCTCTATCCAGCTGAGCTATTCTACAAGTCTTTATAACTTATCTACCTCTGCTGCAATTACAGCAGTGTCTTGGCTTCCACCAACTAGGTCATCTAATTTCTCTAAAGATTCACCTATTCTATCTGCTACTCCTTTTGCTCCACCATATGTGGTTGCACTCTTGAAGTTTGTTATTTCTCTTTCAAAGTAATTACACATTGAGTCTAAGAATAGTTTGTCCTCAACTGATAGTAATTCATTTGCTTGTTTCTCATCTTCAAAATCTGATAATGCCATTTTATATAATTTAATTGTTAATATTCTGTTTAAAAAATGCACCTCTCCGTTCAATATCCTTCGGAGGAGAGGTGCTTCTGATGTGTGTATAGCTTTCAGGGAACTGAAGCTAAGGCTGTTTATAAACGAGTGAGGTTGCCGCTTCTCTAATGGGCCGTATACGTAGTTTCCTCGTACATACTGTGTAACTACAAAACCGCTCCTATGTTTATGGAGGCCCATCCCGGATTCGAACCGGGGATCTCTCGTGTCATATATAGTTAAACCTGGCTATACCACTGATAATACTAATGCTTAAGCTATGACTCAACAAAAAAGCTAATTACCTAGAATGGGTAATGCTAATGTTCATGCTAAAGCTATTAGTCAATTGTTACTGGCCGTCAAAAATGTAGCCAAATATCTTATCTCCTGTTAAATTAGATGGAATTGCCTCTACGTTATTACACACTTTAAGAGCCTCTAAGACACCTATTGATAATGCATGCTTACGTCTGGCTGCCTCAGCTCTTTTACGCTGTGTCCATTGCCCTGAGAACCTCTGATGAGTATAATCACCTAATACTACAGTAGTTGTTTTCTGTGCAACAACTGCATTGTAATTAGGAGAGTCTTCACTCACATTAGGGTCTTTAAGGATGTAATCCTCTTTAACAGTAGTGTTGTTTGTTCCTTCTTGTAATGGGCTTTCATATACACCTCGTCCGGCATATAGCTCACTCTCTGATTTATCCCACTCTTCCGCATCACTACGAACCGGGATTGCTGCAATAACTTGACCAATACCTGAGTTCTCAAGTAATGATTTAAGTCTTAGCAATTCTAAAGATGAGTAATCACCCCATGATTTACCCTCTACGATCAACTCAGCACGTGCAATACCTGCTGCATTAGTTGCTTCTTGAGAGAATAAAGCATCAATGTACTCCTTAGTTGATTCAATGAACCAATTAATCTTCTCTTTCACTGTTGTTTGTATGATGATGTTACCTCTCATTCGTGGTTCATCAACTGTACCTTCTTTAGGTGAGTATGTTCTCTTCTCTCCTAAGAAAGCTCCTTGATTCTTAGTGAAGAATCTACCATAATCTTGAATTCCTGCTTTAAAGGCTTTACCTAAAGCATCTGTTACTGCTAATAATACGTTTAATTTCATGCTAATAATTTATAATGTTAATTACTTAATACCCCCAGCCTAATGACCTAGATATATTATTTTTTCGTTCGTTTGTCATCTGGTCGAACCTACCACGTGATGTTCTAAGAGTAGGTGGTGTTTCATTCCAACGTTTCTCTGCATCTATTTCACATCTAAGATGTTTTATCTCAATTTCTAATGCTTTACTCATCTCATTATAGTTTGATTGCAGTTAGACCCCAATTTATGGGGTTTAAGTACTGTTAATGTATAATAAATAGTTGATAGGACCAAATAGCCGTGTGCTGATATTACGAGGATGCGATCCTCCAACCTATCATCCTTGATGGTCTCTCACCTCTCGCTAAACGGCACATATAGCCGTATACACTAACTTGATAACTATTTATTGGTATGCTATTTTATATGTTACCATACATATAATTTTATTTATATATACCATAAGGCTACCTCACACCGCTAAGTGCAAGGCGCCACATGGCATAAACAAAACAAAACCAAATTCTTTAAGGTAAATCCATATAGTCCTCAACAAAGAAGTCCATAATTAATAACAATACTTCTAAATTAGGTACTATAATAGTTGACCTGATTGTTTTACCCTTCTTTGAAGCCCTAATTAACCTACATTTACCAGTAGTCTGATCCCAGTCTAGTGATACAGTAGATGTTAACTCCTTTGTGATTATCTTATATGGATAACCATGTTCTTCAAAGAATACATCGTCATTCTCCACTATAACCTCAAAACCAAGATTTAATATATCTTGGTATTTGATAGTTTTAAGTGGGTATGCGTGTTCTAATACTTTCATAAAGCAGCTGATGTGGCTACAGCTGCTGCAGTTAGAGTCCATAGTATGATGAAACTTACTAAGGATACTACTAAACCAGCAATTGCTAGTCCTTTAGGCTTATTCTTCAAGCCTACTGCTGAGAATATTAACCCTAATACCCAGATAATCCATCCAAAGAATGGGATCCATCCAAAAAATACTCCTACTATTGCTAGTACAAACCCTGTTGTACCTAAACCGTTTGTTTGTTTTACTTGTACTTCCATAATTTCTTATATTTTACTAATTAGTGAATGAGAATTTTCCACCACCTTCTGATGTGAAGGCAATTTGAAGATGCTCCATTTGTGCTTTTGCCAAGGCTAATTCAACCACTGCCTTAAGAAACTCTGCTCCTCCAGTCTTTTGTGGTTGCTTAATAATGTCTTGGTACTTCTTCTCAGCTGTATCGATTGAATCCAATGCTGATACGTAAGCCTTCATAAATAAAGACTTTACTGGTTTACTGATTGATTGTTTTAATGCCATGTTTAAATGATTTAAGTATTAATAATTGATTTATTTTATTCATGAGGTCCTCATCCTCTATTGGTTCTCGCTTAGTCGAGGCAATTCCTGTCATTTCATACACCTTATCCTCTAATGGATCATAAGGCATTGGTATGAAGTTATCAAGAAATACACCTGAATCTAATTCAACACCAAGGAGCATATGTGAATTTGGGTCTTCCACTCTAATTGTTAGAGGGCTAATTATATAACCTACATAAACACCACTCTCTTTGAATGTTACTTCTGACAATGCATCTTTATTAAAGATTGCAGTGCTTGTACATATTAAATTGAACATATTTAGTATATTATAGTTAATATTGCAGTACAGGCAGGATTCGAACCGGCTCAATGCTGTTTACTGTAAGCGTAAGAGCATGTCTACACACTCCCATGAGTGCAGCTCTACCGTTTGAGCTACTGTACTATTTGTAATGCAGGTTGGACTCGAACCAACGCAATTCTTGCGGGAAGTGCAGAGAATCCTGTAACGAGGCGTCTCTGGCCCCCGCTCTACCAACTGAGCTACTGCATAATGTAACTGAAGACTACTTATCTTCAGTTGTATCACTCTCTTCCTCTTCCTCTTCTTCAGAAGCCTCATGGTCATGGTAATTCTCATAATTACAATTTCCACATTTGTACTTGAAGACAGTTTTGTTTCTATCTCTGATCTTAGATGCTATACTTGCAATAAAGATAATAATTATCAATATTCCAGGTATCATTGTAAAACCTGTTATAGATGCTACAACTGCTAATATTGCTGCAGCAAGAAATGCTACTGCGATTGGGCTGTTATCATACCAATCTAATTTGTAACTGTATTCGCCACAGTTTGGGCATTGATGCATTGTTGCATGGTCACTGTCTGGTTGTTCACCTTTGTAATTTGCCATTTGTTCTAGTTTAAATTAAGTTTATATTGTGGGAGAGAAAGGACTCGAACCTCTGTATCACCGCCTCACCGGCAGCTGCTGTACCATCTTAGCTACACACCCAAAGCATATCATCTTAGAAGACGTGAGTCCTCTGAGATGTTATACTATATCTGGTATTTCTACCAATTACTTTATAGGAATACTTATATCTACTCCATCTACTGATGGTTAGATGATGTGGTGTTCCCTTATTTAATACAACTCTCCCAAGAGAAATGTATTTACCATTGCTGTCAAAGAATAACTCAATAACTACATCTGTCTGGAGATTGCTAGTAAATATAAGTACCTCTTTATCTTGCCCCCAACCTGTAAATACAAAGAAGTTTAGGAGCATTGTTATTAGTAGTGCTTTCATTGAAATAAAGTAGCTGTTAATTCCTTACTAAATTTATTTTGCATTGAGAATGCTTCCATTTCCCACGGTCTTTGTGTGTATGGTGGTATGTTATCAATAGTATAGAATTTCCTTAACCATCTGACTCGCCCATCCCTTACTGAAAGTTTACCTGTTTCATATTGCCTAATGTGTATTAACTCATGTGCTAGTACCTTTACCATCTCACGCCTATCCATATGTGTAACGTAAAGTACATACATACCCTTACTACCGTATACAAATGCCTTAACGTCAAACTCTTTGTCTTTATCCATTAATGTGGCGCTCTTTAAGTACCTAACGTTAATACCAATAGGGTTTAAATCAAGTCTTTGCAATCCAACACGTAATATAGTGTCAATATATGACATATCAGTGTTGTTTCTAATCTTGATTTCAGATTGTGGTAGTTCTATCCTATTGAAATATTCCTCCTTAACTGTTAGTAAGTAAGTTACTATCCCAATTAATACACCAAGAGCGATGATTAATGCTATTATCGCATTTTTATTATGCTTCATAGTTATTTATTTAATTATTAAAAGTCTTCATCTCTTGTATGAATGTTTGGATCCTTAATTTCAGTCACTATAATAGTTACTATTGCACCTATTATTGCTCCGATTACTGCTAATATAATTGTTATTGCTAAAGTCATTGTTAAAGTTTCTCTCCGGTTACCAACGCAGTTGCTACTACTGCTGGGAACCATGTTATTAATATTAATAGATAGAACGCATAAAATCCGGTTATGAAGTATAATAGATGTGGCACACCTATCCAGAATGCCACAAATATTATATCATTTTTTACATCTTTAATCGTCATCTTCTTTTACTACTTCTAACTTCGTTAATTTAAAGTTATTAGCAACCCAAGAAGAAGAGTGATGCCCTACTGGCATTAATGGAGAACTGGTTACTATCAATGTACCAGTAAACTCATCATCAGTTGGCAGCTTAGTTTCAGTTACTATAACTGTGCTAACTTCTGACTGTACTAAGTCTCCTCTCTTAAATTGGATACCTAGTACAAGATCATGTACTGATTGTGCACCATGACCAGATCTGAATTTTCCTTTCTTTGTGAATGTAATTGGTTGACCCAACTTACGTACTCCAATTATAGGAAATTCTGTGTGAAATTCTGATGGCAATACTGCCACTATTGTTATTTCATTTCCATCGTTGTTTAGGTATCTATCACCTGCTTTAATTTTTCTTAACATATTATTGTTTTATAATTGAATTAATCTTACTAATCTTACTTGAAATCTATATGCTTCATCAGCTGTATACAGATAATTATTGAATATATCTGCATTATCTCCCTTTGTATTATAACCTACCACTAACTTCTGTGCTTCTTCAAAAGATTGGAAAAATGATGCTTCTTCAAAAGAGTGCACAGTTGTATACTGTACACTCTCTTCGTCTTCATCCCAAAGCATTGCAGCACGACGTGCTAAATAAATATTAGCACTCTTACGTCTTATTACATACTTGTAAATTATCTGCATGGATTAATTGGCCATTCCTTATTACTGTAAGCTAAGTTTGGATCTGATGTGAACCTATCTATAGCCCAGTTTCTAGCATGCTCACCTACTCTGTAGTTGTTATGTGCTGAAGCTGTTACAACTCCTTCAAATACTACTGACTCAATGCCTGTGCATTCAGTAACTATCATAGTAAAGGGTTTGTGCAAACTATAAATTGTTTGACCTCTTGTAAATGGAACAGTTAACTCTTCAAGATCAAATGTGCACTCAATGTCTGGATCATACTTACCTGCGGGTGTGTATTCCTCGATCTTCTTATTATCCACAACACCTATAACACAGTATTTAACTCTTATAGGTAGTATATGGATTATTTTAACACTGTTTCCTCTTTTATTCTTATAGGTCTTACCTACTTCATATGTTTTTTGCATAATATTGTTTTATTTATTAATAAAACTCTCGTTACCACCATAGAGAGGGAAGCATGTCATTTACGTGGTACCACAAAGGGCTGACAATGCTGTTAGCATTACTATTGCTCAATCTTTAAGTACCGTGTTACAGCCTTATATAATTCTATTACATTGGTACTAATCGTCTTATCGTTTGATCTAGATCTCTCTATTTCAAAGGTTGTTGCGATTGCACCTCTGTATACATCGTTTGTTGCTACATTAAATAATGAAGCAAGTATACGCAGCTCTAGTTCTGAATTTATATCTATCTCTAACTTGATAGGATTAAATTTCTCAGCTTTTCTTCCTGTGCTTATGGTCATCATATATCCTCACTTTTATTTGCGAATCTCCATAGACCATCACCCATTGCGACTAGTATAACTTCTTCATCAAGAAATATTTTAAGGACTACTTTACCACCTCCTGGTGTATCTCCAAAGAGAACTATAAACTTATCTGTTTTCCTATCTAAATGTAGGTTACTGAAATGTAAGTTCTCACCATTATCAACTAGGAAGTCTACTACAACTTGTGCGTTGTCTGTAGTACCTGTGAATGTGAAAGTTGTTCTTTCATACTGTGGTCTAGAGAAATATGAGAATTCTTTTCCTTCAAATACTGCTTGTGATATGTAAGTAAGATGTAATACTGACTCATCTTGAGCGAATACCTTTGTACTCAAGCTCATAAATACGATTATTATTAATAAATACTTTTTCATGGTTGTTTTGTTTAATTGTTTATATTATTTATTTTCATATTGCCATAATACTGCATTACAATATGCATGCACTGCTCCTTCAGTCATACCTGAAGAGTGGTCATGTTGTAAATGTATTGGATATCTAAGGAAATTAGGTGGAAAGAACTTCCAATTGATTTGCTTATTTATAATACGTTTAGGTGGGTCTTTAAATAAAGATTCTTTACAATATATACAAATACCTTCTTGTTCTTTAATATATTGCTCTCTAACCTCCTTACGCTCTGTCCAGTGAAGGACAGTGTAATTAACAGGTAAATTATACATAGTTTAATTGTTAATACTTATTTAAAATATATAACAGCAGTAGAGCTTTCACTTGGATTAGCTTCTTTAACCTCCTTACCACGGAGGGGCTCACTGCTGTTAAGTTGTTACTACATATTGAAATACCTAGACTTTGACCATGAGGTCATGTATGTACCTACTGGTCTTCCGGAAGTCTTTGGTGTTTCAAGAATTACTCCTTCAAATGTTGAGCTATCTTGGTCAGCATTCCTAGTAATTAGTACTATCAATCTGTTACCTTCTCTTATATTATCAAGACAAACCTTATCACCTTGATTAAAGTGCTTAGGTAATTTGATGTCATATACTGAGCAACTCTCCGTTGATAGGAAATGTCCTTGATTTGAGTATCTAATGATCTCTTTATCATTTAATACTCCTACAATAGGGTAAGCTACATTGTGTTTTGTCACAATATGAATTATTTTAATTGTTTGCCCTACACTGTTTTGGTATGATTTACCTACTTCAAATTTACTCATTGTCTATTGGGTTTAATTCCGCATAGCGGGTTTGGATTATGGCTTTTAGCCTAATAAATTTATTTGATGTTTGATTAGACCTAGGTCCTTGCTTGTATGTGTCCAATGACTTTTCCCATACTTTATTAAACTCTAATTCCGTCTTTGCTTTAAAGGCTTCATCTTCGAGCTTATCCATCTTCTTATAGAACTTATCATGCTCTTCTTGTGATTGCTTTGATAGTATGACTAAAGCGTAAGTCATTGCGCTAAACAATAGTAATAGCACGACTGATGTTACAATACTACTCATTTCTTGATTATGTTTTAATTATTAATAACATGAAGCCATACTACCATATGCGTAGTACAGCCTCATTACTTGTATCTCTTAGTTAGGAGGAGTATTAATATACATACCTTCTCTTAATGAAGCTACTTTAGTTAGAGCTTCTAGCTCTATGATACTAAATGCAGCACTTCTTGGTTCATATGATACCCCTGAATCAAGTACATATACATTACCATGCTCGTTTAATACATTCAATGCCCCACTAAATGATGACACTGGGTTATTAAAGGCTTGGTACCCAAGGGTTGCTGCTATTCCTATCATAAATACTAGTAAATACAATGCTGGTTGTTTTAAATCTTTCATAATTATATATTTAGTTGTTATTTTCTCTTAAAGCCTCTTTCTAAGCAAGAGGCAGGCTTTATAGTTTACCTCAGAGTCTCCAGGTTATTAAACCCTTGTAGGCGTGACATGACGCCTCGTTGTTCATTATACTATGTATAACTACACTCTGAGCATACCAATCGGGGAATTGAACCCCGGACCCCTCACGACTACATCCAAATGACTTAGCTTTCATCATTGACTGCTTCAGGACATTATACTGCAGGTATATCCTACTAGTGTGAGCGCTCTAACCATCTGAGCTAATCGGTAATTTTAATCAGTCCGTAGACTGTAGTTGATCAGTATAGTAGGATGAGCGTATCTTATCCGCTAACGGCATCTAACCCTGTCCCCTACTATACTGTTATTCTCAAATGCCGAGGCGGATTCAAACCCACTACACCTCATTAGGCTCGACACTTGTATATTTGGAGTCAAGTTAAGGTGTTGCCTTGCTTAACTCCTGTAACATTTGCTGTGTTAGCTGTTACCACTAACCTTATGGATTAATCACTTACCTTCTTTAGTGCTATAGAACACTCACCCGTAGGGCTACATATTAATAGTAGTCTCCAGTAATCACCTGGCACGTATCTTCACAGTAAATACAACTGTATTACTTTGTACTATTATGCTTAGGAAACAAGTCTGATTAATAGTACATTATAGGTTGAGCACAACCATTCTTGAGGATCTTAACCTCTTGTGCAGTCTAATTTTCCTTTTAAACCATCAATTGATAGTACCTGCCGTTGTGGTATAATACCTTGCGTTAAATGATTAAAAACAAGGTATTATTGAACATTACGAGTTAAATAGCTCGTGCTATTATGTTGTAAGAGTGTAAATTTGTGTTGATTTGTACAACTATTTACACAATAATGTATAAAAGCCCTATCACCCATTATGAATGATAAGGCTATTATATCTGTTACTTTAATGATGCTAAGAAAGCTGATGCTGCATCTGCATCTGCTTTGACAACTTCAGAGGCTGACGGTAACGCCAAGTTCCAATGGTTGTTAACACCTGATGCTACCTCAGACGCTAATGCCTCTAACATAACAGTGTCACCTATCTCTGCTACACCGTTGTAGGCTGAGTGGGTGTTTTGGTAAGCGATGCCGGTCATAAGACCATTATCATTTCTTGCATGGATAAATCCATAACTTTTACCATTGCTGTTAGACTTACTAACAACCTCTATACTTTCAATTGTAGCCTCTACTTGGGCTACAGCTTCTACCAAGTTGGTAGATTTGTTCAATCTTGTTGTGAACTTCATACTTGAATATTTTAAATGATTAATAATTTATGCAGATTAAGCACTGCAAGCAATGAGTAAATAAGATGTATCCGGACACAGCGAGCGAAGCGAGCGATAGATATATAATTCTCTAAACCGTCACCATCTAATGATTAGAGAGTTCATACTCAGATTACCAGGTATAGCGTGTCGACCCGCCCTTGCAAGTAATACCTGGTAACCATTGTATAGGATTTTTGTGGGTTGATTGTAGACAGTGATCCTATGTACCTACAATAATGTCATGAAGCTATGCTTGCCTCACTCCCTCCCTTAGTTAATGAACGAGCATTTGCACTTAGCTCTTCGTTGTGTTAATTGGACCAGTACTAACCAACGTAGTTCTGCTGTTAACTTCCATACTCATTCGATAAGCAGTCCATACTTAAATCGATAAAGAGTCAAGAGATCATGTACTTATAGCTTAATTGCTATGTACACCCTCTCACTCCAATGAATAAATAAGATGTATGTGGACAAGAGGAACGAAGTGACTACCAAACCCTTGCGGGCCTTAGCACCCTATGATAGGGATGCTAAGAATGCTGCTGCAGCTTGCTTTGCCGCGTCAGTTACCGCTGTTGCTTGAGGCAGTGCGAGTTGCCACTTGTTATTAGATCCAGCCGCAACGTCGCTGGCTAGAGCTTCCAACATGATTGTCGTACCAGTTGCAATGTTACCGTGCACATCAGCAGTCGCCTTGTAGGCGATTCCTGTTAATAGCGCGCCATCCTCCGTACGACCGTGTACGAACCCATAAGGCTTCTGGTTACTGTTTAATCTTGATGTAGTCTCAATCGTTTCTACTGTCACGCTCTCCTGAGCAATTGCTTCCACCAAGTTGGTGGACTTGTTAAGTCTGCTAATGAATTTCATAATGTATATGTTTTAATGTTCAATGAGTAAATAGGTTGTACGCAGACACAGCTAGCGTAGCTAGCCCACACACCCATGAGGGCGCTAGAGCACTACTTGCGTAGTGCCTTAATCCTTGCGGTCTGCTTATCGATGTTGAATCCGTCCATGTTAGTGCGCACAGAGTGCACATTTCCATATCGGTCCGTGTAGTGAGCGTAGTTCCCAGTTGATAACGTTTTGTGTAGGCCCACCGGCTTAATTGAGTTATTCATGTTACATGTTTTAATGTTCAATGAATAAATACGATTCACGAGGACAACACGAGCGAAGCGAGTATCTTTGCCGGGGGTAGTTCCCCTTTTCGAAGTGGACCGGGCCGCTTCCGTTTAATAGTCTCTCCTCACAAGGATGTTCTAAAAATTTTCCAAAAAATTATTTTTATGTCGTTCATAGTTTTAGATGTGTCGTTCAGCAGACGTTTTGTGTCATTCATCGTATTTATGGGTAATTGATTTAGATGTTGTTTGTCGAAGGTCTGTGTCGTTCATAGGTGTTTTTATGTCGTTCGTCGATAAAATCATGTTGTTTGTCGAAAAAACTTGACTTTTGTAAAATAATGTTGTATATTAGGAGTGGAACGTTTAAAGAGAAAAGTGTAAGAGGGGGGAGGCAATGAGTACAGTGAGAGCAATGAGAAGAATACTAGTAATGCTAGCAGTGCTAGCAATGGTAACCATACCCACAGGATGTGGAGAGTTACAAGGAGTGACAGGTAACCAGGTGTATACTATTTATAGGGTGGGTAACCCTTATAGCTATTTACCGGGTAGTGAATATAGACCTATGTATTACAATAGGGGTAATGTTTATGGTGCTTATAGAATAGCTTCTAAACCTAAGAGGGAAAAGAGGACGTACAATGCCTCTAGGAGGTCATATAAGCCTGCTGAGAGCAGTTCTAGAAGAAGGACAGCAACTAATAGAGATAGAAGTAAGCAATGAGTTACGCGGACTATAAGGAGTATTTGGAGGAGGAGTTGAAGTACACTGTTGTACAACAAAATGGTAATACTGTGATAGCTGAGAACTCAGTTGATAGTAAAAGGAGAATGAGTGATCTTCTTAACTGGATGTTGGGGGCAGATGGATTGAAGATTAAGGAGATTGATAATAGTAACTTTTACGGATTGCTATTAAGGTCTACCGCTTCTGCAAATGAAACTATAAGTTATTTAGATGAATCACCGGTGTGTAGTAGAGATGATACAGGGATAACTCAATTTAATAACTCTGCTAGGATTTATGCAATGTATATCATGCCTAATGATATGAAGTTAGTTGTTGGTGTATCAGAGAGTTACACTTAGGCTTATAAAAATAAGTATAGTTTCATTAGGATAGGTCAATTTAATGTTGTATATTAAGGAGTATAAAAGAAATAAAATGATTAATAGTTTAACAAAAGGAGGAATAAAAAGTATCTGTAGATCAACGTATAATTACGTGATTAGTATGGGCGATTTTGCGTGGGCCTCTAAATACGCTAACACATGAAGTAAGTAGGAATTGAATTATTTGAATAACAAGGAGTCCTCTTACATGTGTAGTAAGAGGACTTTTTTTATGGGGTTTTGGCAGAGCGGCAGATGCACTTCCCTTGCACGGAAGACTAGAGGGTTTCGATTACCCTAGGCTCCACATAATTATTAATAACAACAAACATGATTACATCTATTAAACATAAGAAGAAAAACTATTAAGCACTCGGTGTATACGGAGGGCTTAGCGACGCCCTCGTAGCTTAATGGTAAAGCTTCTGACTTTTAATCAGATGATCGCCGGATCAGTACCGGCCGGGGGTACAAGTAAATTGGGATATGGCCAAACTGGTTAAGGCACCTCGCTGATACCGAGACGATTATAGGTTCAACTCCTATTATCCCAACAAGATTAATTAATTACGTCTGTGTAGACCACTTGTGAAGTTTTAAAGTAACTAACAGACAAACGCGAATGAAGTAACAGTGGAGTTACGCCAGCCTTCCAAGCTGGACCTGGCGAGTTCGAACCTCGTCATTCGCTCTAGCGATGTGGTGTAATAATACAACATACCCGCTCTCATAAGCGGGAGCCTTCCGGTTGGAATCCGGTCATCGCAACCAATATGGTAAAAAATTGCGCATTAGTGAAGAGGCCCATCACAGCAGGCTCATAACCTGAAGATCACCAGTTCGAATCTGGTATGCGCTACAAGAGGGTTTTAGTATTTTACCTTACGAGGAAATTAAAATACAAACTAGTCTGGAGGTGTTATAGGAAACATGCTGGCTTGTCACGCCGGAGATTGCGAGTTCGACTCTCGTGCAGACTGCTTAATGCCTTTATAGTTCAGTACGGTTAGAACGTCTCCCTTGTAAGGAGGATGTCGTGGGTTCAAATCCTACTAAAGGCTCCATGCTTCTTTAACTCAGTGGTTCAGAGTGTTTCCCTTACACGGAAGAGGTCATAGGTTCGAATCCTATAAGAAGCTCATAAGTGCCTCGGGTTACTAGGTGAAGTTGTACCTGCCCCTTAGATAAGGGAAAAACCTTTACAGCAACAACCACGAGCAGGAATGCACTGCCTGCTTATGGGTTTATAGTTCAACGGACAGAACCACGGTTTTCTAAGCCGTTAATCTGGGTTCGAATCCCGGTAGACCCTCAAGTATATCGCCTCTTAGCTCAGCTGGTTGGAAGCACCGCACTCATAATGCGAAGGTCGAGAGTTCGAGTCTCTCAGAGGCAACTAGTTATATTCATTAGATGTAGTAAAGTTTTTGAGAAATTGCTTGGTAGTCTAATTTATTTATTGTATATTAAGGACATAAATAATTTAATTTAAAACAATAAGTAAGATGAACAGTAAGAGTAAAAGAAAAAGAAAGACAGTACCAGTAGGTGACTATGATAAGCTTAGACACGAGCTAACAGCCTTAGAGCTATCATACAGCAACTTAAATACTGCAAAGAAGGAACAAGTGATCAAAATGCATAACGACTGTATAGGGGCTTCTAAAGAAGCTTTAGACAAGGCATTAGCAGAAGTACGTGCTTTTAATAGCCTACCCTGGTGGAGTAAATTATTAATGTTCAATAAAACATTTCACGTGTAATGGGAGGAAATAAAAAGAATACAAGACTGGACATCGTAAAGGATTTGAAAGATCCGGAAGTAGAGAATTGTGAAGACACAAGGCAAGCAGAAATGCATGAGGAAATTCTTGAGGAAATGCAAGAAATAATTGAGGGACAAGAGACTCCGATAGGAAATGCTAATCCAGATTTCATAATTGAAGCATCTGATATGACAAAGTTAATCAGATTATTCAACGGAATCGCTGAGGCTGAGGCAATTGAGTTAATTGCACCAGATGTACCAAGAGCTAAGCTGATGACAGCTTTACAAGAATATTTAAAACCTAGCGTATAAACGCTTTAATATAAAAAAGATGAGTAATTTTAACCCTAATAGTAATTGTTATTTCTGGTCGTATTTCGACCACAGGGTTATTATTGTCTAAAAAGTAATTTTTCTTTTTTTCAACAAACCCCCTGTGTAGTCAATATGCAGGGGTTTTTTTATTGGGAGCATTCAGGATAATGGCCGCGGTTGTAACCCGCTAGCCCGGGGGTTCGAGTCCCTCTGTTCCCACACACGGAAGGTGAAGCAGTGTCATGGAGATGCGACTGGCTTTGAACACCAGGTTAGGTAACACTACGGGGATCGGGTCCTCCTCCTTCCGCACAAGACTTGGTAGCTCAGTGGTAGAGCAGGGTGCTGTTAACACTCAGGTCGTGGGTTCGAATCCCACCCTTGTCTCAATATAACTTGTATGAAAAGTAACGCGTAAAGGGCCTTATATGGCCCTAGTGAAGCTTATTTCATACACAAGATGCGCTTAAGACCCTCTGGGAAGGGTACTGGCTTCCAAACCCAGTAGTTGTGAGTTCGAATCTTACTAGGCGTGCAATTGGCTTGATTACCAACGTGGTCAAGGTGCTGGCGTGAAGTCCCAGAAATGAAGGTTCGATTCCTTCTCAAGCCACAATATAGAAGATGAACCGGACAGGCGTAGCCGGAGCTCCCTGCTAAGGAGTGTGAGGTGAAAGAACCTTGGGGATCGATACCTCCTTCTTCTGCCATGACGCTATGTCCGATAGGTAAGGTGAAGGTTTGCAAAGCCGGTTCATGTGGGTTCGAGTCCCTCTAGCGTCTCTTTTATACAAATAAGTATAGCTTTATTAGGATATATGAATTAAATGTTGTATATTAATGCTATTAATATTATAATTATGAACACAAGTTTACTACATACACGTTTAGAGTTACAACCGGAACAGCATTCTGCTCTCGGAGGGATTCTCATTGTGTAATTTGTAGTAATACATATACATCTAAAGAAGAAGCCTTCCATTAATTTGGAGGGCTTTTTTTATTTCGAGGAGTGACAAAATTGGTTACGAGCCCGCTTTGGAAGCGGGAGACTGTAGGTTCGAGTCCTACCTCTTCGACAATACGTCGCGGTCGTCTAACGGTACAGGACCTTAGGTTTTCAACCTAAAAACCGGAGTTCGATTCTCCGTCGCGATACGTTGGAGACTGTTACTAATTCATAGGACGTTAGAATACCGGACGCGTAGAATTAGATTTTGAGATATAGTGTAATGGTAACACATTTGGTTTTGAGCCAAACATTCTGAGTTCGAGTCTCGGTATCTCAACAAACATGGTGTTTGTGGACAAGTGGTTAAGTCGTCTGACTGTGAATCAGATCATCGTGGGTTCGATCCCCACCCTACACCCAAATGCCTGGGTAGCCCAATTGGTAGAGGCGATGGTTTTAGAAGCCATACAGTGTGAGTTCGAATCTCACTCCAGGTACAACACGCACCAGTAGCCCAACTGGAAGAGGCATCAGACTTAAACCCTGTTCAGTGACAGTTCGAATCTGTCTTGGTGTACATAAGTCTCTGTAGTTCAATGGATAGAACTCTAGGCTACGAACTTAGAAATACGTGTTCGAATCATGTCAGAGACTCAATAGACCCATCTAATTAATTTTAGGTGGGTTTTTAAATTATATATATTTGGTAGTCTCAATAAATTATTGTATATTAAGGTTATAAATAAATAGATATATATGAGCTTAATGAATAGACTACAGAGTATGTGGTCACCTAAAAAAGAAAAGAAGATGAGTAGTATAAGTAATTTTGATAAAGAAACACTGGGAGGTAGAAACTACCTTGGTGGGATGGGAATAATGGGCATAGACCCTGCAACAAGTAGTTATAGATCATCTATAGATGCTTCACAGATGTTCGCACACAATCAAACCTTAAGGAGTGCACCGATGATGTATGATGCACCTACAGCTCCCTCAGCATATACGAACTTAATGGAGACAGCTAACTTACTAGATGTGTCTGATGATTCTATACATAGAGTAATAGATGAGGAGTTAAGTGAATACTTACGTAGTAGTCAAGTAAGTGTAACAAAAGCAATTGCTAGGTTGAACATTTTAAAGAATTCCATTGCACTAGCAGTATTAGATCCGGAGGAAGTTGGGAGAATGGAAACAGTTAAAATAACAGGGGACAATGACATAGTGTCTTTTCAACATGAAAACGCATTACTAAACAGAGTAATTGGGTCAGTAAATTCCAATGTTTATATTGCTACTACAGGTTACTTTCTAGCAACTGATAGAAGTAAGTTCTTTACTACACTTAAAAAAATTAAACCAGCCTTGGATTATTTGAGAGGAGATACTACTAATTTTATTATAGGTATAAACCTAATTGCAGAAATGGATGAGCTTACGTAAGGCAATGACAGATCATCAGATGGACGATATAGCTAAAGCGGTGGCATCAGACTTGAATGTTAAGCTTAATCTAACCTTAGAGATGGTACAACTAGTGTATAAGGTATACCCACACATGGGTACAGTTAAGACATTGTCTCCATCTTACAAGTTAACTGAGGATACAAGAGAACATCTAATTACACTACTACTAGAAATACAGTCATTTATTAGTACAATTGAAAAGAAGAAATGAACGAAGAAGGATTAAAGGTCTTAATAAGAGAGCAATACGATTTATTAGGTAGAAAACCTACTCTACTGAGATTAGAAGGTAAGAGTGTAGAAGAGTTAAAAGTAATATTAGAAAAACTAAAAGGAATTAAATACGCATTAGATCTAGTATTCTCACCTAATCCAGGTGAGGAGTTAGCAACTAGTGTATTAAAAGAACTATTTACAAATGGAAAATAATGAAATAGACACAAGCAAAGTGAGAGGAAAAGAGGACTTAGCTGACTTTATTAAGAAAGCAAAAGCGCAACAAAACAATGGGCCATTCCCAACAAGGGACTCAGGTATACTTAAAGAGCTGGAAGACAAGCTAGAGAGTGGAGAAGTCGAATTTGATGATGATCCAGTAGAGGCTTGCCCTGTGTGCAACAGTCTATATCTAATAGAGGATGACGGCAAAGTAGAATGCTATAACTGTGGTAACCTAATAGAGGAGAAGGACATAGTACACTACGAGTCAATATTTGGATATAAAGCAGACACTGAATGAGAATAGCAAAGATAAACACAAGCCTTAGTCACTTCTTTTACCACTGGGTTGAATTTATCGAGCCTTTTCATAAGCTAGGGAAAACAGAGAAGAAGGTTCTTGCAGAACTATTGTACCATAGATACCTTCTGAGTCAGGAAGTAACGTCAGAACACCTATTAAATAAGCTAGTGTTCGAGTCTGAAGTAAGACAAGCGATATGTGATTCAATTGGTATACCTAGAGTACGCCTGGGGTTAGTACTTTCTCAGTTTAGAAAGGCTAAGATATTAGATGGTAAGAAGTTAAATAAGCATTTCATACCTGATATCAAGTTAGGCGATAAAGAGTTTGTACTGGCTTTTAAATTTAAAATAGAAGGGAATGAAGAAGGTATCTATTCGAAAGCGATTCGAGGAAAAACTAAGGGAAATAGCAATAGCAGAAGGAGTAGAGGTAAAGGAAGTAAGGGAAGTATTTAGATCCCAGTTCAAGTTTACTAAAGAGAAGATAGAAGCTATTGATAAGAAGTGGCTGGCAAAGGCCGCAGTAGCAGAGATTAATAAAATAGTATTCAACTATATATATATAGGTAAGGTCCATTCAGGAAATAGACTACAAGAATACGCTAACAAGAGAAATAAATTAAACGAGGAGAGTAATGAAAACAATTAATTTAGTACCACGTAACGCTGATGTAATCACAACAGCACACGTAATGCCAATCAAGACATCATTAATTTTAAATGAGAAGCCAACCTTTATGAGTGTACAGCAAGTAGTTGCAGTAGGAGATAGAGCAGATGGTGTAGAAATAGGAGACTGGGTATACCTTGATCTTCAACGCTTTGTGAAACATGTGAAGTTTCAGAGCACTATCAAGGCCGGAGTAGGTGGACAAGATATGATTAAGGAGGAGTTCATTCCACCAATCTGGGTAGCACCAGGAGAAACAGGCGCATACTTTAAGATCACAGATCGTGAGATTGAAGGAGTTATTGTAGACTACATCAAGCTACCTAAGGATATGAGAGATCATATGACAGTGGAATCTTATGAGCAGAAGCTTAAAGATGCCAATGTAAGAGCTGAGAAAGAGCGTGCTAGAATGGATGCTAAGGTGAAGAAGATGACACCAGTACGTGGAAAGAAAGAAGTTAACGCTCCTGCAATATTTGCAGAGGGGAAATTTAGAGGATAAATGAAACTATTTGAATTAGATCGCGATACGTACAGTGTAGTATATGAGCCCCAAACTCTTACACTAAAACCATTCGCGGCCATATTTAAAAGGGATCGTAGTGAGAAGAAGACAAAGGCAGTTAAAGAACTGTCTTTTGTCTATTTCTATTGTGACATAAAGAGTGATTACATGATCCACATTGACAATAGTATTAGGTTTAAAGCTATAAGAGCTGACCTACTTCTAGACAAGAATTGGAAGATTGACAAGGTCATGCAGGAAGCTATAGATTTCTATAACAGTATGAGCACATCTATTACAGCAGAGATATTAGCTGATAGTAGGTTCACTGCTAAGACATTATCTAATAAGATGAAGACAGCAGTACAGGAAGATGATTTATCAATTGATGATATGAGTAAGCTAATGGCTAACATCACAAAGATACCAACAGTAGTAAAGGCTCTACAGACTGCAGAACAAGCAGTATTGAAGGAGATTGAGGAAGCTAAGGGTAGCATAGGTAGTAAGGAGAAAGCAATGTTCGAAGATGGGCTCTAAGAAAGGAGTAGGGTTAATGGAACAAATGGATTTGAATAATTCCCATGCCTTTAATACAATTGATACTTTTATCCTGGAGGAGTATATGGCTGAGATGTTTAGTCCTGAAGAGGCTAAGAAAGTAAGGAAGATTAAGCAGATACTGCCTACATTTAATTACTCGGTTTCGTCTAGACCATTTACACCTGAGATATTAAAAGCGATTGAAGAGTTTATAAAAGATATAGAATGAAAGAGGAGAAGGGTATATTTGAACAGATGAATGTTAGTATAGAGCATGACCCAATATATGACAATCTGAATTTGGCAAAATTAGAAGAGGCCATAGGGGATTTAGTAAAGAAGAAAGGACCAACAGAATCACATAGGATGACAATAATACATACAGGTGCAGCTGGAGCAAAGATATTCAATCAGAGTATGGAGGACTACATCAACGTATCAAAGATGTGTAAGCTGTTTCCATCATTTAAAAGTACTGACAGTTGTGTCCCATTTGATGGTGATATAATTTCTGTACTAGAAACATTTTTAACAGATTTAGAAGAATGAAATTCAACGAATATCAGACAGATATAAGGGGCCTCGAGAAGAGCGCCCCTAAGTTGTTTAAGGCCATTAATGAATCGATAGCTACTATACCAATGATCAATTGGTTAATAGCCGGAGAGGAAGTTAGAGGCCTGGCAAAAGATAGACCACGTATGAAGAAAGGACGTGGTATTGTAGTAGATGTGGTTAAGCCCCATCTATTAGAAGATATGGATTACTTTAGAGAGAGAGCAATATACTTTGACATACATGGCAAGTATACTGACATCTTCCCTTCGAAGAATCCATTTTCTGAATACGCTAAGTTTTGGAGAGAGGAGAAGCGTAGATTCAAAGAGGGCCTAGTCCGTGAATCAGATGGTGAATGGATTCCGGGGTACTTATACTTCTATTGGAACTACTCACCAATCTGGCAGGTTAAAACAGTAGGTGAAGTAAATGAAGACGGCCAACAACAAGGAGAGAGAGTTAGAGAATTTCCATTACCATATTTAGGTGATTACTTATTCTTCCACTACTTCGACCAGGCGCGTAAGGCAGGTAAGCACACTAAGATGCTTAAGTCTAGGGGTATAGGTATGTCATTTAAGGCCGGAGCATTAGGTCCTTGTAATATGATTATTTACCCAGGTTCAGGTAACCCTAACTTTTACCTAGCATCAGATAAAGGATTCTTATCAGGAGATAAGGGAGTATTTGGAAAGGTAGTAGATACGTTAGACTGGTTGTCTGAACATACACCTTTCCCTCGTGTGAGGCTTGTTAACAGCCTTAGGTCGATGGAGATACAATTAGGTTACCAAGATTCAGATGGTAAGAGAAAGGGCGCCCTAAGCTCTGTATACGGCATATCACTTAAAGATAATCCAGACAAAGCAAGGGGTATTCGTGGGCCTATGATCTTTTATGAAGAAGATGGTTTATTCCCACACTTAGAGAAAGCATGGAACGTTAACAGGCCAGGTATGGAAGCTGGTAAGGTAGCAACAGGAATGATGTTTGCCGGAGGAACAGGTGGTACAGAGGGTGCTAGTTTTGAGGGATCAAAGAAATTATTCTACTCTCCATCAGCATATAATATATATGGTGTTAAAGATTACTATAATAAGAACTCTCAAGGATTAAGTGAATGTGGATTCTTTTGGGGTGCATATTTAAACCGTGAGAACTTCAATAGGAAGAATGGTGAGCCAGACGTACTAGGAGCACTAGCAGAGATACATGAAGAACGCGTAAAGATTATAGCAGCATCTAATGATCCAGCAGCTATTACTCAAAAGAAAGCAGAGCATCCACTAACACCGGATGAAGCAATCATGCGTACAGGTGGAAGTATGTTCCCAGTTGCGGATATATCTGAATACTTAGTACAGATCAATGCTAATAGGGATAAGTTCCTTAGCTCACACTATGTGGGGAAGCTTGTGTATGATACTAATAACTCAGTGAAGTGGTTACCAGATGGCGAGCTTTACCCTATTAGGTCTCTAGATTCTTCTGGATTAAGTAGAGCAGGAGCCATAGAGATATTTGAGATGCCTAGATACCAGGATAACAACAGAATACAATCTGGTCGTTACATAGCCGGGATTGACCCTATCGATCAAGATGAGGGAGCGTCGTTATTCGCAGTGACTGTAATGGACATCTTTACTGATAGGATTGTAGCACAGTACATAGGTAGACATCCTAAGGCTGAAGAGTGTTACGAAGAGGCAGTGAAGTTACTTATATTCTATAATGCTAAAGCTAACTACGAGAATAACCTTAAAGGATTATATAGTTACTTCAAGTTTAAGAATGTACTACATTACTTAGCTGACACTCCTGAAATCTTAAAGGATATGGAGATGATGAAGCCAACCGCAAATATGGGTAAAGGTACTAGAGCTACAGCTCCTATTAACGCGTGGGGTAGACAGTTACAAGTGTCCTGGATGCTTACAACTAATAAGATTATTGAACCTGAGGAAGAGGGAGGAGAGCCAGAGATTGTGCTTAACTTACATAGAATTAGATCATTAAGATATTTAGAGGAAGCACAAGTATGGAACCCGGATGGGAATTATGATACAGTGTCAGCGATGGGTATGCTGTTTATATACAGAGAAGAGAAGCTTAGACAGATCCAGTCTATTAAAGAGGATGAAGTAGTGCAGTCCGATGAGTGGGCAGACAGCTCCTTCTTTGGTAAAGAGGCGCATGAGACTAGGATGAGTAAAGTTGAGAAAGCTTTTAAGAGGCCTCGAAATTAAGATTCAGGCTATTTGATACAAATATACCATGGTTGACTACTATGGTATTTTGTTGTATATTAGGATTTAATATCTGAGTTACATATGAACAAACTAGTAAACAAAGGGCAACCACGTCAAAGGTTGTCATATAAGAAAAAGACAAAAGGATGGAGAAAGGAGAATGTGGACCAAGCGGAACGCATGTCTTTTTACCACAACGTGGGTGTTAGGCAGACAATTAGTAATAGAATAAGAAATTCATTACTATACTCTGGATTCCCTAACCCGGCTGATATGGCTTTAGCACTTAACCCTAATAATGTTAGTGCAGAGTATATACCAGACAGAGTTCCACATCACCCTATTATGGCACCAAAGATTGATGTTCTATTAGGTGAAGAAATTAATAGAGACTTCGACTACTCGTTTACGGTAATCTCACCGGATGCTGTTTCAACTAAAGAAAAGGCAAAGGGAGATGTAGTTAAGAAATCGCTAATGGAGTTAGTGCAGAACAATGCATCACCGGAGCAGGTGGAGGCAGAGATGGCTAACCTTCAAAAATATCTAAAGTATACCTGGCAAGATACCAGGGAACGTATGGTAAATCTTCTAATGAATTACTATTACGAATACGAAGAGTTTGACTCTAAATTTAATCAAGGCTTTAAAGATGTTCTTATTCATGGTGAAGAAATTTACTCATGTGAGATCGTAGGTGGTGAACCTAAATTAGAAGTATTAAATGGTTTAAAAGTAAGAGCTCTACGTAGTGGCCGATCATCTAAGATTGAAGACTCAGATATGATAATCATAGAGGATCATTGGTCGCCAGGTAAAATCATAGATTATTACTACGAGGAATTAAAACCAAAGGACATTGACTATGTCACAGGCTACACTGATAGTGCAACTAATAATGGTGAGTATTCTGATGACTATAATAATCCACTGCTGTTTGATAACGGCACAGGTGATGTTGAATCTATATTTGACAGCTACCAAAGTATAGCGACAATTAACGGGCATGAGTTCTCATCTAATCTAACAGATGATGCCGGTAATATCAGAGTAATAAAATTACTTTGGAAATCGCAAAAAGCAATCTACAAGGTCAAATACTACGACAGCGTAGGTGAAGAACAATCAAGAATTGAGAGTGAAGAATATATACCATTAACTGAGGAAGGCGAGGAAATGACTAAGCTGTGGGTTAATGAATGGTGGGAAGCTACTAAGATTGGTAAAGACTTATATGTACAGATGCGCCCTAGGGAGATCCAGTATGTTAACTTGAGTAACCCATCTAAATGTTACCCGGGTATTATAGGCGAGGTTTATAATACTAACCAAGGTAGAGCAGTGAGTCTTGTTGACAAGATGAAAGACTACCAGTACTTATATGATGCTATTTGGGCAAGGCTTAATAAAGCAATTGCTAAGAACTTAGGGAAGATTCTATTATTAGATATCGCAGTAGTACCTAAGGGATGGGAGCCAGAGAAGTGGATGGAACAAGCTACTAATATGGGTCTTGGTATTGTAGATGGTTTTAAAGAAGGTAATAAAGGTGTAGCGCAAGGTAAGCTTGCTGGTAACTTAAATGGGGCCACAAACACAAGAGCTATCGATTTAGAAACAGGTAACTATATTCAACAACACATTAGCCTGTTAGAATTTATCAAAGCAGAAATGGGAGAAATTGCCGGTATCTCTAGACAGAGAGAGGGACAAGTTCAAAACCGTGAAAGCGTTGGTGGAATTGAGAGAGCTGTAACACAATCATCTCATATTACTGAGTGGTGGTTTTACAAGCATGATCAGGTTAAGAAGAGAGTTATCGCGACATTCTTAGAGACAGCTAAGTACGCTCTTAAAGGTACAAACAAGAAGATAGCTTATATTGCTGATGATCTTACTAAACAGACATTAGATGTAGAAGGTGATCTTATTAATGAGAGTGAGTATGGTTTATTAGCCACTGACTCATTTAAAGTTCAGAAAGTTAAACAAGCTGCTGAGCAAATGGCTCAAGCCTTTATGCAAAATGGGGGGAGATTCTCCACAGTTCTAGACATATTTAACAGTCCATCAATGGCTGATATGAGAAATAAGATAGAACAAGCTGAGGATGAGATAGCTGAGAAAGAAGGAGCTGCCCAAGAGCAACAAGCTCAACAAGCACAAGCTATGTTAGCTCAACAAAAAGAGTTAAACGATATAGAAAACGAGCACAAGAATAAAGATCGTATGTTGAAGAAGTATGAGATAGATACTAAAGCAATGATCGAACATGATAAATTAGAAAACGACTCACTAAGCGCAGGTGACAATACACTAGAGCAAGGGAAGTTGGAACTTGATTATAAAACACAAGCTGATAACTTGCTTGTCAAGATGAAAGAGTTAGATCAAGATTGGAAGAAAGCCCAACTTGATAGTAGAACGAAGAAGGATATAGCTAAGAGTAAGCCAAAGCCTTCAGCAACTAAAAAATAAAAGATTATGCCAGATTTGGGAGAGGTAGGTATAGATCTAAGTTTTGAAGACTTAGAATTTATAGACGAATTAAATGAAGCAGAGGGAACTAACCCTAACGAAGAGAGTACAGAAGGAGAAAGTGAAGCGAGCACTGAAAGTGCAGCCACTGAAGGATCTGAAGAAAGTGAACAAGAAGCCTCGCAAGAGGTTGAAAATAATGACGATACCACTGAGGGCGAAAGCTCAGAGAGCGTAAGTGGTGATTCTACTGAAGGAGATGCGGAACAGCAGACCTCTCCCCAGTTGTACGAATCATTGGCCTCAGTTCTCGCAGAGAAAGGAGTACTAACCTCAGTAGATGAGTCGTCTTTAAAAGGTATAAAGGATGTAGATGCACTAGTAGAACTTGTGAAGAAAGAAATCAAAGCGCAAGAATACAATGATCTTACAGACACACAAAAAACCATCCTAACCGGCATCAGAGAAGGAGCAGCAGAAACTACTGTTACTAAGTTCAAAGATGCAATGTCAAAGTTAGATGCTATAGATGATAACCTAATTAACTCCGATGAGAATGTTCAGAAGGATTTAATATACCAAAGCTACCTCTCTAAGGGGTATGCGAAGGACAAGGCTGCATCTTTAGTTGATAGGAGTATCAAACTAGGGTTAACTCTAGAAGACGCTAAGGAGGCTTATACTGACCTTAAAGGGGTAGTTAAGACTCGATACGAGACAGAGTTAGAGAAGGAAAAGACTTTAGCAAAAGAGGATGCTAAGACAGAAGCCAAAGATAAAGCCGCTTTAGAGAAATCAATGCTCGAAAGTAAGGAGGTTATCAAAGGTATTGAAGTACCAGAGAATACGAGAAAAGAAGTGTACGCGGAAATGATGAATCATGTATCAATCAATCCAGTCACTAAAGAACCGGAAAACTCATTAATGAAGTTCCAACGAGAGAACCCAACAGAGTTCACACAGAAATTATATTACTTATGGAAAATGAGTAATGGCTTTGAGAACTTGGATTATTTTAAAGGAAAGAGTGGTACCTCAAGCGTTAAAGCATTGGAAAACGCTATAAAGAATTCTACGCATATTCAGGGTGGTGGTGATCCATCTTACAGTGACGACGTTAACGCATCAATGCTTAACATAGAAGACATTGTATTCCCGGATTAATGTAAGTTAAAAAGAGTTAGGAGTATGTCCGCCTAATTCTACAAAAGAGATTGGACATAGTAATTAAATTATTTATAAGATGAGTATTGCAAAGTATGTAATGACAAAGGGTAAGCACTGGTCAGGACTAACAACACGAAATCACTTGGGTTCAATCTACCAGACAAAACCTCAAGTGGCTTCTAAAATTACAGGTATACTTTTACAAGCAGCGGGTATGAAGAACTTAGACACAGTTCTTAACCAGTTCAAAGTAAACTATATCGATGATGAAGGAGATTTCACATGGAAATTGGTAGGAGCACATGAAAGAAACATTCCTCTAGTAAGAGCAGAGGATAGCTCAGGGACAGCAGTTACCGATGCATCTACAGCAGTAGGAGCAGGTAGAGCAGTTATTAGCTTAATTTTCCCTGAAAAATGGTTTACAGATGTACACGTTATTGCTGGTAACAAACCAGATTTATATCAGTACAGAATCTTAGGTGAGCCGGAACAAATCGCAGCTAGTGAGTTTAAGTACGAAGTAGAGATCTGGGGTGGCTCTGATACGCTTTATGGTGTACCAGGTGCAGAACTTTTAGCAGGGGAGAAATTCTCTATTGAAGGAGCGCCAGTAGAACGAACTATGTCTATCAAGGGTGCTGATATTAACTTCAGTTCTCCATTCATATTGAAGAATACAATTTCTCAATTAAGAGTAGAGCACACAATGCCAGGTAACATGATCAACTACAAAGCAAACAACAATGATGTTTTCTTTGCAAAGATTGAAAGTGTAGGACCAGACGGTAAGAAACGTCAGTCTGCTGTATGGCAACAAGAAGTTATGTGGAGATTCGAACAACACATTTCTAGGCTTAAAGCTTACACAACTATGTTTGGTAAGTCTAACAGAGCTGAAGATGGTGAGTTCTTAAACACTGGTAAGTCAGGATTTAAGATTGAATCTGGATCAGGTATCCGTGAGCAAATGGATGTATCTAACGTAACGTTATACAACACATTTAGCTTAAGCGTATTAGAAGATATGTTACACAACCTTTCTGAAGGTAAGATCGATTTCTCTGAGAGAAACTTCGTATTACGTACAGGAGAGAGAGGTGCAGCACAATTCTCTAGAGCAGCTAACGCTGACAACTCAGCATGGGTTCCAGCAAACGCACAAAACCCAGCAACAGTTCGAGGAACTACTTCACAATTGCACTCAAATGCATTGAAAGGTGGTTACCAATTCACTGAATGGGAATTCGCAAACAGTATTAAGGTATCTATCGAGGTAGACCCTATGTACGACGATAAAGTAAGAAACAAGATCAAGCATCCGCTTGGTGGAGTTGCTGAATCATATCGTTATGACATTCTATATATGGGATCTCAGGAAGAACCTAACATCCAAAAGATTGCTGTTAAAGGTATGGAGGATATTAGAGACTACCAAGCAGGTTTCAGAAACCCTTTCACAGGCCAAGTTGGTGGTGGAAACATGGGAAGAATGGAAGATAGTGCTACTATCACAGCATACTGTATGCTAGGAGCGATGGTTAAAGATCCGTCTAGAACGGCTTCTTTAGTGCCAACAATCTTGTACCAATACTAAAAGGTACACTAACCGGCTGTGGTAGTCATGGCCGGTTATATTTTATTAATTTATAACACAACTTCAAAATGGGAGAGACAAAAAAGAAGGTTGGTTTTAAACTACCAGGAGGTACAGTAAAAATCAAGTTCATAAAAAGAAAACAGGGAATGGCTGCTAATGTGGCAGAAAATCACATTATATCAGGTGGAATGTTAGAAGGTTCCGTAAAAAAGTTTCCAGTACCAATGCTACGAAGTGGGGCATTAAAAAATGTATTAACAGAAGATGAGAAGGATTTCTTTGAGAAAACCTTTCAAGGACAGAATTTATCAATGTATGGTGAGTTTTGGAATGACTTCTATGTACACTTGGAGAAGTTAGATACTACATTAGATCTAGGCTTACCAATTGATTATATTAAATACAAAGTACTTCTAGGGTGGAATACAGTTATTGCACCATCATTAAAGGTGTTTAAAGAAGCGCCTACAGCAGCTTATATGTTTTACTTAGAAAGAGAAGGTGAAGAAGCTAATATCACAGCTAAGACCCTTAATCACACTAAGCAAGCATGGAAGAACTTTGCTAAGATTGAGGATAACTCAGATGTATTATCTGCAGTAATATTCTTAATGTCAGGAAAGATGACAGCACAGAATGCTAAATTAGAATACTTAAACAACGAAGTTGAGAAGTTAGTAGACATCAAAGCAGAGAAGTTTAACGTATTAATGGCAGATGCGCAGTTTGAGACAAAAGTATTAATCTCTAATGCAGAGCGTGCTGGAGTTATTAAGCGTGTAAAAGGGCAGTACCAAACTAAAGATGGTTTACCATTGACGGAGAAAGGGCAGCCAGCTACAGTTGAAAATGTAGTAGCGTTTATTAACAACCCAATTAATAACGAAGTTAAGGAATTGATTTTATCAAGACTTGACAATATAAAATAAACTATATGACTACAGGTGAATTCTCGAATGAGTTTGATATATTATACGATAGTATAGCATCGATGAGTGCCCCGGCACTTGACGATTATGAGAAGAGTGTTTTTCTTACAAAAGCTCAACTGGAAATCATCAAAGAGTATGTTGGCCCAGTTAATAAGTATAAGCAGTCCTTTGAGGGCTCATCTAAAAGAAGAGCTGATTTACGTGAGTTAATATTACCATATACTACGACTCCAGACAAGATCAATAATGGTCTTACAACGGAGTCGTATAATGCAAATCTTCCAGGAGATGTATTCTTAATAGTACATGAACAAGGTACATATAAGAAAGCAGGCTGTAAGGAAGAATTAAAAATGAGTATTACCCCAGTCAAGTACGACGAAATAAGTAATACCCTAAGAAACCCATTTAGAAGACCTACAAAAGGTAAGGGAATAAGAATAGATATTGCATCTAAAAATAATAAGAAGATAGTGGAGTTGATCACAGATGAATCAATCCTGTCTTATGCTATTAGATACATTAAATATCCTGCTCCAATTGTTTTGACGGATCTCGGGACGGTTTCAACAGCCGCTCTATCAATAGATGGAGTAAGAGAGAAAACAGAGTGTGCCCTAGATCAGGAAGTACACCGAGAGATTTTGGATCGAGCTGTAGAGTTAGCAATGCTAGCATACAAACCTGAAGGCTTAAGTGCCCAGGTACAGTTAGACCAAAGAAACAATTAAAATTATATTAAAATG
>Ga0256824_10000045_pt1 | contig 39475 bp, 38 predicted proteins | sample CV67metaG_FD_191570 | JGI IMG/M metagenome (GOLD analysis project Ga0256824, IMG submission 191570) | Hydrothermal vent microbial communities from East Pacific Rise, Pacific Ocean - CV67 | ecosystem: Environmental > Aquatic > Marine > Hydrothermal vents | place: Pacific Ocean: East Pacific Rise...
GCTATTTTATGGGGAAAAGAATTAAAAAGATGGTGCGGATGAGAGGACTCGAACCTCCACGCCGTAAAGCACCAGATCCTAAGTCTGGCGTGTATACCAATTTCACCACATCCGCATGTGATTGTTTAAAACAATAATAAGTGGTACACCCATTAGGATTCGAACCTAAGACCCTCGCCTTAGAAGGGCGATGCTCTATCCAGCTGAGCTATGAGTGCAACATAAATATAATACTTAAATCAAGTTTCTAAAAAATGACCAGTCATTTGAGCCAACTGCTGAAGTCAATTTTTAATGGTACGCCAGAGAGGACTCGAACCCCTAACCCTCAGATCCGAAGTCTGATGCTCTATCCAATTGAGCCACTAGCGCTTCTTCATGTGGGAGGTTTCCCCAATAAATACCAATGGGGTAGATGACGGGGCTCGAACCCGCGACAACCTGTGCCACAAACAGGTGCTCTACCAACTGAACTACATCTACCATCAATGTTTTGATTTAACTATTATATTGAAATTTAAAATATCTAAATGGTCGGAGTGAAAGGACTCGAACCTTCGACCCCCTGGTCCCAAACCAGGTGCGCTACCAGACTGCGCTACACTCCGAAATTTTGCCGTTTTCAAACTGTTATGTATGAAATTGGAGTGCAATTATAGGCAAAAATTCTTTCTTTGTCAAGGGATTTTATAAATTTTTATTTTTATTTTTATTTTTACAAAAAAATCATCTTTATATTCATATATTTCACTCCATTTGTTAGACTTTATTTTTATACACTAAGGTATACTTTTTTCAGATATTTTGACCCACTCTTTTTTAGAACCATGGTCATTTTCATACATTGTGACTATCCCTTCATTATAGCCATAATAAAACTCCTGCTCTACACCACTTTTGCTTATACATGAAACCATTAGTACATTATTGTAATGCTTCCCTTTATTTTCAAAATCTTTAAAGAAATGTTCCAACTTACAGTTTTTTATAGAATCTCCTTGAAAAATATTATTATCTCCCACATGTAGATATCTCTCTATGGTGACATCACGAGAGGGTTCTTTCATTAAAATTTCCCGTTTATGCAAATACAGTGTTGTTACCCCTACACTACTTGTTCGTTTATAAGTATCCTTTGACATTGTATGTTTCTCAGTATAATAGTCTGTTTGATCCCCGTTTTCATAAACAGCATATTCCACCTCATAGTTAACTGTAGCTGTCATATATTCCCACATATCAAATCTGTCATCACTAATCTCTTCCGTTGTCCCTGCTCCACAAGCAGACAAAACAATAACAATGAACAATAAAAGCATTTGATTAAGGTATTTCATTTTTTATCCTTTATGTTTAATTCTCTAACTTCAAATAGAAATTAGTCTATATAAGTATAATAGGAAAGGACTGTAGTATAGTTGTGAAATACCTAATTATCGTCTTCTATAAGATAAAGCCTCCATCAAATGTTTTTTTTCAATACTACTTGATGCTTCTAAATCAGCAATGGTTCTGGCTACCTTTTTAATGCTTCCAATGCTTCGATGGGAAAGTCCAAAACGTTCGATGGCTTTAAACAAAATCTCTTCTGCTTCTTTTGTTAACAAACAGAATTTTTCAACTTCATCCTCTTTTAACTTACCATTTAAACGCTCTTGTCCTCGCTCTTTTTGAACTTTAAATGCTTCATTGACCATCTGCTTTAACTCTTTTGAAGAGACATCCTTTTTATCTTCATAACTCACCTCTTGCATCACTACAAAAAGGTCAATTCTATCTAAAAAGGGATCTGACAATTTGTTTTTATAACGTTTAACCTCTTGTTCTGAACAACGACACGCCTTTTTCTTGGATAACGCATTTCCACAAGGGCAAGGGTTCATTGCACCCACAAACATAATATCTGCATCATACTCAATTTTAGAATTGACTCTGGAGATATTAACTCGTCTATCTTGTAAAGGTTCACGCAATGCTTCTAAAATATTTTTTGAGAAATGGGGCAACTCATCAAAAAAAAGCATCCCATTATGAGCCAATGCCACCTCTCCAATACGTGCCTTATGAGAACCTCCACCAAAAATAGAGGCTGTTGTTGCTGTATGGTGAGGTGAACGCATCGGTCGTTTGGCTTTAAAATCAGGAATCGTTCCATCTAAAAATTGATGTTTGGCGATGGAAAGCATCTCATCTTCTAAAAGTGGTGGTAAAATATCTTTTAAACGCTTGGCTATCATACTTTTTCCACAACCAGGGTTTCCTTCCATTAAGTAGTTGTGCATTCCAGAAGCTGAAATAAGGGCTGCTCTTTTTGCAACCCCCTGCCCTTTTACGTCTAAAAAGTCTGCATTAATCTCAACGGTATCATAATACGTTTTTCCCTTTATTTGTATCGAATCTGCTTGATAGGTAAATTGGGTGACCGATGTTTTAAAGTCTTTCGTCTTAAAAAGTGTTATCGCTTCACTTAAAGTCTCAACAGCGATAAAATCTACCCCTGCAATATGACTCAGGTGACACATCGCCTCCTTGGGAACAATGGCTCTTTTTAAAAGCCCTTGCTCTTTCAGTGACAAAATAATGGGAAAAAGTGTTGAACTCGACTTTACACGTCCATCTAAGCCCAACTCTCCAAAGACAAAAAGCTCTTTCTCCTCTATCTTTTTTTTGTTTAAAGCATTGAGTAAGGCAATCGAGAGGTCAAAGTGTGTTCCAGACTTTTTCAAATCACTTGGGCTTAAGTTTACGGTAACTTTTAAAGGGGGAAAAATAAACTCATTGGTTAAAAGTGCTGATTTAACCCTCTCTTTTGCCTCTTGTATGTCTGAACTCGCTAAACCAACCACAGCAAAACCAGGAAGTCCTCTTGTAAAAGTTGCTTCCACTTCGATAATTTTTGCACTTAATCCATCAAGTGTGGCACAGGTCAAATAGTTCACAATCGCTTTTTTCTTTGTTGTTACTTTTTTTATGTTTTTTATATCTTGGGGTGGAAGATTACCACTATGATTATTTTCGCTCATTCCATATTATCACATAAAAAAATATAAACTGTTAGAAATATGTCAAATTGTAATATTATTTCATTTTCGCTACTTAAAAAATAAATTTATTTTATTTTAATATTTAAATTTAAGATAAATATAATATCTATATTCACAATAAATGTTATAATCATGCACTAGAAAATAAGGTTATATAAGATGTTATTTAAATATAGAGGTATTACCAAGCAAGGAAAAAATGCCAAGGGAAGTATAGAAGCTTCCACCATAGAAGAAGCAAAACAAAAATTAAAAATGCAAGGTATCTTTTATAAAGATATTCAAGAGACCTCGCAGATTACCATGAAAAACTTTTCACAAAGAGAAATGCCTGGACCTCTTTTGAGTTCTTTTGCCAAAGAGTTGTCCTCTTACCTTAACTCAGGGATGGCTGTTTTAACAGCCATTAAACTGATAGAGGGTCAACATGCCAAAGAGAAGAAATATGCTTCTTTTTTGGCTTCCATTAGAACCATGATTGAAGAGGGTAAATCACTCTATCAAGCACTCAATACACAGTCTGTTTATTCCATGCCTGACTTCTTTTTACAAAGTATTAATGTCGCAGGGCAAAGTGGTAAGATGGTTTCGGTACTGATTAATATGGGGTCATTTTTTTCAAGTCAAGCCAAAGTAAAAAAGCAAGTGGGTAATGCCATGGCATATCCTCTCTTTATTTTCTTGGTTGCCATTGGTATGACAGGGTTTCTAATTGCCTTTGTTGTTCCTAAGATTACAGGGATTTTTAAAGATACAGGACAAGAGCTTCCAGAGATTACACAGTTTGTACTGGGAGTCAGTGACTTTTTATCGGCCAACTATATTGTGCTTATTTTAGGTTTTGTTTTCACCATTATCGGCTTCAAATCAGCCTATAAGTACAGTAAAGGATTTAAAAAATCTTACGATGGACTTATGTTGAAAATGCCTGTCGTTGGGGAACTGATTCAAAACCATGAACTGGGACGTTTTTCATATATTTTAGCCCTGATGCTTAACTCAGGTGTCCCATATGCTCATGCTGTCAAATTGGCAACCACAACCTTTGGAAATGATGCTTTTAGAGCAAGTTTTGAAGAGGCTGCTGAACGGGTCATCGAGGGAAATAAACTCTCCCACGCACTACAGAGGGGTAAAGGTGTCCTTCCAAAGCGTAACTTTATGCAAGCGTTGGCATTGGGGGAAGAATCGAGTGAAGTTTCACATATTTTAAGTAATGTTGCAGAACTTTATCAAGAAGAAAACGACGATAAATTAAAACTATTGCTCTCGTTACTTGAACCATTTATGATGCTTTTCATCGGTTTGGTTGTTGGGGTTATTGTCGCAGCGATGTTACTTCCTATTTTTTCTATGAACTTAGGGGCTCAATAATTGGTCGGTTAAAACCGACCCTACACATTTTTTTGGTACAATCCTTCATAAAAAGGAGTTTATATGGCAAAAAAACAGCGTTTCCGTGATACCAAAAAAGGTAAAATCACAACAATATCTCAAAAATCAAAAGTGGTTAAACCAGCTATCCCCTTTGCTTCAAATATTCAAAAAGCCAAAGCTTTTTTAACCGATACTTTCATGTTATTTATGCCTCTTTTCTATTTTGTTATTTATGTTGTAATGGGAAGCCTTCAAGAGGCAGGAGAACATAAACTACTGGCGTGGGGCTACACACTTCTCCCTTTTCTAATTATTCTTACCCTTTTCATGTATAAAGATGAGGGGAGAACCCCTGGGCTTAGATCGCAAAGCTTGAAAGTTATTGATGTTAATACCCTAGACAAACCACCTCTTTTTTCTATTGTCTTTAGAAATTTTGCTTTTCTTTTGAGTATTTTAACCTTTTTTGGTTGGGTGATGATGTTTTTTAGAAAAGACAAACGGGGACTTCATGACCTACTAAGTAACACTTGTGTTATCCCTTATAACTAATAGTTTATGAAATTAAAACTCTCATTCTTTTACTTTTCCTACTTCTCTTTGGTGGGAATTTATGTGATGTTTCTCCCTGTTGCACTGAATGGCTTTGGGTACAATAAAGTAGAAATCGGTATTATCTATTCAGCTGCCCCTTTTATGCGTTTTGTACTTCCGTTTATCTTTAAACACTATGTTAAACTGACAGATAAAATCTATATTACGGCACTTGTTTTAACTTTTATTAGCTCGTTTATCTTTATTTTTTCTATCCATAACTTTACAGCACACTTTCTTGCCAACTTGCTATTTGGTGCATCTATGGGGATTACCCTCCCCTTTGTTGAAACCATCTCTCTACAACAACTCTCTAAAAAAATATATGGAAAAATCCGTATGTGGGGTTCGGTTGGTTTTGTGGTTGTGGCTCTTTCATTATGGAAAATTGCCCCCTCACCCATGTTAACCTTATATATTTTGATGTTAACCACCTTTGCAACTTTAATCACAGGCTATTTTATTTTAGAGTATGACAGTAAAAGTAAAGAGAACCAACAAGAGGATGAATCTAGCTTTTCACTTAAAACCTATTGGGCTTTTTGGATGAGTATCTTTTTAATGCAGGTTGCTTTTGGTGGGTTTTATACTTTTTTCAGTCTCTATGAAACAGACCATGGTTTTGGTGACTACTTTCCCCTTCTTTGGACTTTTGCTGTTCTTTGTGAAATCGTGATGCTCTATTTTCAAGGTCCACTGCTACAAAAAAACCTTTTAACCATTTTAAAAATAGCCACCTTTATCACCGTAATTCGATGGCTACTGCTTTACTTTTTCCCTGACTCATTAAACATCACTTTCTTTAGTCAAGCCTTCCATGCCATTAGCTTTGCATTATATCATACAACAGCCATCACCTATGTTTTTTCACTTTATACACAGAAACGTTTGGCACAGCAGTTTTTCTTGGGAATCTCTTTTGGATTGGGTGGTTCAGTGGGTTCTTTTGTAGGTGGGTATGTTTATGGGGAGTATCTATTTTTATTTGAAGCGATGGTCACACTCTTAGCATTTTTTATGCTTTTTATCCATGATAAACGTAAAAAAACTATTTTCAAAAATTTTTGAAAATTTTTGAAAAACCATTAGGCAGTATGTTATAATTCTCCATGAAAAAAATTATCCTCCTTTTAACCTCTGTCTCAGCCCTTAGTCTCGCTCAAGAATTTATCCTTCAAGCAAATAATGAAAACGATACTCCTCAAAAATTTTTTGACCGTTCCGATATTAATGCCTTTTTTACACAAGAAAATGGTGAATTATTAAAAAAAATCATGGTTGAAGGACATGCATACTATATGCAACAAGATGGTGACCTATTTGATGAAGATGTTGCAACCATAGAAGATCAAGTTTTTACGGCAAAAGGGGAAAGCTTCTCTTTTGGAAAATCGAAACGTCTTCTAGCTACGAAAGTTTACCCTACACATCAAAAAGCTTTTTACTCAAACTGTGACTATACCGTAAAAGAAAAAAAGCTCATCCCTATACATAAAACATGTGGTTTTCACTATCGAAAAAACAAAAATCGTTCAGAACGGATAGAGTGGGAGCATATTGTTCCTGCTTGGCATTTTGGTCATCAGCTCCGTTGTTGGCAAAATGGGGGACGGATGACCTGTCGTCAGACCAATACAAAGTTTAGACAGATGGAAGCAGACATGCATAACCTCGTCCCAGCCATAGGTGAAATAAATGGTGACAGAAGCAACTTTAAATATGCGATGATAGAGGGGGAAAAACGTCTCTATGGAAAAGTCAATATGGAGATTGAGTTTTCAAGTAGAAGAGCTGAACCCAAAGAGAGTATATTTGGAGATATTGCACGAACCTATTTTTATATGCGTGACCGATATGGGATGAAAATTAGTAAATCTCAAGAAAAAATGTTGATTGCATGGAACAATATGGACCCAGTAAACAGTTGGGAGAGAAAAAAGAATCAACTGATTAAAGAGCTTCAAGGGGATGAGAACCTTTATATTACAAACTATCAAAAAATAGAACAACTGGGAAAAATAACCGAAGAAAAAAATACGGATTATAAAAAAGTGAAAGAGGAACTTTCAGAAAAGTATTCCTTTATACTGGACAAACTCTCAGCACCTGTAGCAGGGTTTCTCCTAATGCTTATGAGCTTTTTTGTTATCTATAAACGGAAGAAAGCACAAAGAACAATGGAAACAAATACAAAAAAACCTGTAAAAGAAGAGATAAAGAAACAAGAGGAAACCATAGAGACTAAAGGTTTTCTTCTTGTTAGTAAACTTGGTGATGTAGCCATCAGTACCAACGATAAAAATGAAATCATTATAGAGAAAACAGATAAAAATAATCCCAATCAGCAATGGATATTCACCAAAGCAAACAAACAAAAAGCATACTTCTTTATAGAAAATACAACAACAGGAAAGGTGATTGAAACAGCTGAGAGCGATAGTAATGATGGAGCAAAAATCTTACTGGCTTCAAAAAAAAGACGTAAAAATGACCATCAAGAGTGGAAACTTGAAACTTCTAAAGATAAAGGTTATGTTTTTATTGTTAATAAATGGTCACTCAATGTACTGGATGTTAAACATAAAAAAGTTAAAGATGGAACAAAACTACAAAGCTTCCATAAAAAAGTAAGAGGGACAGAGAATCAAGAGTGGAGAATAGAGAAGATTTGAGTTCAAAACAATGAACTCAAATTTTTATTTAAACGTATAATACCTTGCTGGATAATTTCCATTTAGCAAAATCTCACTGCTATAAAAAGTAAATATCGGAGGAGCATCTACTTCCATAGACACAGGGATGGGAGTATCTTCTGTAATATTTATTTTTTTCTCTATGTTTTTTAAGATATCACGAGCTTCTAAATCTTTTATACTAAATTCATCAATCAGTAAATCATAGGCATTTTTTTTATCTTTATTGTATCTGCTGACATTATTGGTTAAAAAAAGAGAATTATCCAATTCACTGTTCCCACGTTTTAGTAAATAGGTTGCCATATCAGAGTTCTGCTCTTGTACTTGCATCGCTCCCATAACAACTATAGAAACAATAATAACAGACATAATAACCTCTATTAAGGTAAAAGCTTTTTTATTTTTTTTTATCATTTATTATTTTACTCCATGGGTAGATTTTAAAGTCCTAATAAAAAGAACCACTATCATGTAAATCATATTCCTCTTTTATCCATAACTCTTTTGCTTCTTCCAAATCAGCTACTTTTTTTGCTTTTCCAAAATAGCTTGGTAAATAATAAACACCTTCGGTATTGGTAATCACCATCGGTGTGGTACTTCCATTAGGATAGAGATGAAAACGTAAACATATTTTGTTGTCTTGAACACGATCTTCATATTCTATCTGTACAAGATGTTCACTGTCGTCTAATTTATAAACTTCAACATCATTGCCCAATTTTATATCACCTTCATAAGCATTTATCTTCTTACCTTGAACAACATAGCAACTGGTACATTTATTGATACAAAAAAATTCAATATCCCCTTGACCTTTAAATGATGTACGCAGAGTATGGGGAAGAGATGCTGGATTAAGTGTCTCTGTTTTAGTCTCTTGCTTAATGGCTGAAGAGAAAGATAAAAAGCCAATAAGCGACACAATCATTACGACAACAATGAGTTCTAAAAGAGAGAACCCAGAGTGTTTATTAGAATACATCGTTGTTAAAATTCACTGTTATTTACAGCCTGAGTATTTAATATCTGAATACTCATCTGTACCACCTTCTCTTCTATCAGCACCATAAGAGATAATATCAAAAGCATTTCCAGTTTTAATATAAACCATTTTTGCACCCCATGAATCTTTCGGAAACTTTTCTAAATAAGCTGACGATGCATAATTTGAGTATTTATCAGGATCAGGATTTTTTTGTAACGCTTCAAAACCTTCTTCTGTTTCAGGGTACATCCCATTATCCATTTTAAACATTTTAAGTGCATTTGCTGCCCCTTTCATATTTACACAGACTAAATCTACTTTGGCTTTATCTCCAGCGCCCACTACTTTTGGCACAACAGCTGCTGCCAAAATACCTAAAATCAAAATAACAACAAGTAGCTCAAGTAAAGAGAATGCTCGTTTTAATGTTGATTTCTGTTTGTCCTTAACTTCATTAGTTAGTTCTATTGTTTTATTTTTTCTTAAAATATTATTTTTTTTAATTTCTATCTGATATTCTTCAGTCATGTTTAAAGTCCTTAGTTAAAGTTGGTTATAATATTGACGATTTTACTTGAATTGAGCTTTATTATGGATAAAAGAAAACAAGGTATCGCACTTTTTATAACATTAATGGTCATCGCTTCGATTATGTCTATCATAGCTGTTTCGTTTACCTATTTAGAAAAAGTACAAAAAGATGCCGGAATCACATCAGCAATGATACAAGGGAATCTATTATACAATAATACAGTAAGTGTTTTAAAACGTTTTTTCCCAAAAGGGAAAGATAATACTGAAAAATTAAAATTAATATATACTATGCCTTTATTGCTAAACGAACCCAAAAGTGGATTTACACTCAATATGAGTTGTAAACCATTAATGATAGGTGTTCCTATAAATTGGTTAGATGAAAAGCTTACCCAAAAAACTCCTGAAAAGAGTAGTTTGGCAAGTGATACATTAACAACCGTTATGGAACTTTATGAGATAAAAGAACCAAATGAATTAGAAAATATTTTAATAGAACATATTATAGATAAAAATACTGAAAACTTGGACTATACCCCAAGAGTGAAGAAGAACAAAGGGATTTTCTCTTACCAACAGTTTGAGAGAATCATTATAGATTATCGTTTACGTTATGATGACCCTAATGTACTCAATGTACCATGGGATAAATATTTTAGTTTTACCAATATTACTAAAGAAACAAAAATAGATGGGACATATTTATCTCCAGAGTTTATCTCTGTAGCATTTGACATTCCGTTAGAAATAGTAAAAGATAGCTGGGTTATAGGTGAGAGTACATTAAAAACTTTTTTAGAAGAGAACTCTATTGTTGCTTCTTTAAATAAAAACATATACTCTACAAAAGCACTCAATGCGATGCATTGTGAACAATCATATATCTACAGAGATGGATATTATAAATTTAATTTTGATTATATTGAAGGAAGGAGTGGTAATTTTGAGTTTAATGGCGAAGAGCAATAATAAACTATTAATCCATAAAAATATGGAACCCATTGTATTAGAAAATTCTGTTGACATTATATTAACACCACAATTCTATACATTTTTACGTGAAGATTTAGATTTAAAATTTGCGTATCAAGCGAAACAAATAGCACCATCACTTTTTGATGACTACTTAAACAACAATGACGAGTATCAATACTATGTCTATAAATGTAAAGAAGCGTGGTGCTTTTTTGCCTATAATATTAAAGAGATAGATCTTTTTTTAGAAAGTATTGGTATTGAGAAACATCGTGTTTCAAAAATTTACTTTGCACAACAAATTTCTGAGCAACTAGAGAATCCTGTACTTTTAAATGATACTACTGTTTTACAAAATATTGATGATACCGTAACACTCATACCAAAACGTCTTATGGATCCCAATATAGAATACCCTGAACTCGACATGAAAAATGTCAAGCTTAAAGGTGGGGTGAGCATGGGTGAATCATTAAACTCTTTTATCTCTTTAAAAGAGACCATTATTTTAAGTTCACTCTTTTTTATGTTAGGCTCAGTCTTTATCCTTGAAGGAAACCGTATTAAATCATCTATTGCCAATGAAGATGCCAGACTAAGTGAACTACTTGATGAAAATCCTAAATATGGAAGCACCCTATTAAGAAACAGTATTTTAGAAAAGTATAAACCTATTGATACCATTGAACGTAAAAAACGGGAAACCATTAAAGAGATTTCCAAACTTTTGTCTGCAAAAAGTCAACTTAAAAAGTTATCGGTCAATGAGAAAAGCGTTCGAGCAGAGATTTTAACACTTGATACAACAATTAATAAACAAGTTAAAGAACATGCCAATGCTAAAAATTTTAAAGTATCTGGCTCAGGACAAAATGTAAAGGTTGAGAAAAAATTATGAATTTAATGACACTACAACGGTACAAAAATGAAATCATTCTTTTACTGGCTTTACTATTTGCATTGTTTTCCTTTATGTTTAAACTCTCTTCCAACACCTATGTTAAAGAGAACAAAGCAAAAATTCAGACTCAAATTTCAGAAATTACAGCCATTGGAAACTATAAAAACCAATGGGATGGAAAAGGTATACCTAACAAAATAAAAGTACTTAAAAGTATTGTGCCTAAATCTAAAGTAAAAACTTTTCAAAAAAAATCAAAAAAGTTACTTGCTTCATATGTTAATCTATCCTCTAATGAACTCAATAAACTCAATAATAAGTTAATTAATATGCCTGTACAGATTACAAATTTACAGATTAAAGAAAGTGCTAAAAATCAATTTACAATGGAGTTAACATGCAAATGGTAAAACGTATTATTGGTGGATTTTTTCTATCCCTTATTTTACTATGGCTCTTTGCTCCCAAACAAGAGTTATACTATTTATTAGAAAAAAAGCTAAAAGAACAAGATATTATTATAAGTAATGAAACACTTAAAGATACATGGTACGGATTAAACATTAGCAATGCTGATATTTATGTTAAAGGGGTGAAAACAGCACATTCAGCTGATTTGAAACTCAATATATTTTTTCTTTACAACACCCTACAAATAGATAATTTAAATATAGATGACAATATACCAAACATGGGTGGACAAGGTTTAGAGATGTTTAAAGCAACCTATTCAGTTATGGACCCTACACACATCACCATGAAAGGGTTTGGTTCATTTGGTTCGTTGGATGGATATTTTACAATTATGACACAACATATTAAAATCCTTTTCCCTATGACAAAAAATATTAAAAGTTTTAAAAAATTTTTAAAAAAAGATGAGAAAGGAGTATGGAAATATGAAAGCTTTAACAAAAAATAAACTTTTTTCTACCCTTATATATTTTTTATCAATTATTGTCATCATAAAAATTATTTGGATGGCTGTTTCTCTGTTTCTTTTGCCAAATCATGGTGAAGAGTATACGAAAGATACAAAAGCAAAAGCACTCTATTGGAGGGTAAAACTAAGTAATCCAGCTGCAACCATTAGCATCCCTGATGTAAAACCTACCGTAGCACCTATTGTTGCATCGATGAAAGGGATTAAACTTTTAGCACTTTATAATGCATCAGATGCTCTCGTAGTTACTGTCGAAAAAGCCAATAAAACTACTGTTTTAAGCAAAGGTGATGAGATTGATGGATTTAAACTTAGCTCGGCAACACTAAACTATGCAGTGTTTACAAAAGATGGAAAAGATTTTAAATTAAATATTAGTCAAATTAAAACAACAGGTAAAAAATTATCAGCTATCACTCCTGTTAAAAAACATATTGTGACAAAAAGAAATAATAATAAAAATGGAATCATAGAAGAAGATGGAAAAAGATTAATTAATCGAAACCTCTTAACCTCTTATACAAAAGATGTTGATAAAATTTGGAAAGATATAGGGATAGGTGAAAACAAGATTGATGGAAAACTTAATGGATTTAAAATTAACTTTGTAAAAAAAGGGAGTGATTTTGAAAAGTTAGGACTTAAACGGGGAGATATTCTCACTGCAATCAATGCAGAAGAGTTAAACAGTTATGGTGCAGCCATGACTTTTTTTAAAGATATAGAAGATATAGAAAATTTAACATTAACCGTTCAAAGAAATGGTAGAAGCGAGGATTTAGAATATGAAATTAAATAAACTGGTATTAGGACTTATCTTAGCATTAGGAGTTCAAGCTCATGCAGAAAAAGTAGATGTTAACTTTAAAGACCTAAAGATTAGTGATTTTATTAAAATGGTTGGTCAAATTACAGGTAAAAATATTTTAATAGATGGAGAGATAAAAGGAAAAATTAACTTTGTTTCTAATAAACCTATTGAAAAAACTGAACTCATCCCTTTAGCAAATGCTATTTTAGAAACCAAAAAAATGACCTTAGTAAACAAAGGTGATTACTATGTTGTGGTAAAAAGTTCTACAGCTGCTGGAGTAGGTTTGCCCGTAACATCAAACATTACAAGTGGTGATGGAACAATGAAAACGGTAGTTTTTCAACTAAGTAATGTCAATTCAGCTGTTATCCGTACTAAAATTAAACCACTGCTTCACAAAAGTGCCAAAGTAGTCTCATTTAAAAAAAATAACCTTTTAGCCATTACTGCTTACCCTAGTACATTAAAATCAATCAAAAAACTAATTGATAAAATTGAAAACAGACAAGCAAAACAAAGTAAAATCATTACCCTAAATAATGCAAGGGTCAAAGATGTTTTTCCCAATATTCAAAACATGTCAAAAGCACTTTTCCCTCAAGACATTGTGAGTGAAAAAGTTGATGTATTACAAGATACCAATGGAAATGCCATTATATTAATAGGTAAAAATAGAAATATAAGTAGACTAGAGCAATACGTTCAACAACTTGATACACCTTCGGGAGAAATTGAAGGGCAAAAAATGCATGTTATTCCACTTCAAAACTCAAATGTTGAAGATATGGAAAAGATTTTAAGTAAAATTGTACCTCAACTGACAGGAGTAGCCAACAGCAGTACAGGGACAATTCCACTCAAAGGTGGTGCAACTGCTAAACCTCCACAAAAAGCTGTTATCGCCTCTGATTTGGAACGAAATGCCTTAATTGTTTTAGCCAATGAGGAGCAGTATCAAAATATCTTAGAAACAGTCAAACTACTTGATGTTGAAAAATCACAAGTTTATATTCAAGCTAAAATTGTAGAAGTTAATACCAATTTAGCTGAAAATATCGGTTTAAAATATGGATTCAATGGGGGTTCAATTACCTCAAATGGTCTATTCTCTTTAGCTGGAAATGCAGGAGCTCCTGCCTTGGCAATTTCGAGTTCATTGATGGGTTTCTTGAACCAAGGTGGTTCAAAAACTATTTATAATGATGCAGGAAATGTTGTTGGAACAGAAACACCAAGTAGATTCTCCTTTGATTCAGGAATTACAAAAGTATTCTCATTGGGTGCAAAACTTGACTTGTTAAAACAAAATGGTGCTGCACAAATTTTATCAAAACCATCTGTTCTATCAACCAACAATAAAGAGTCTAGTATCTATGTGGGTCGAACCCAATCTATTTTAACACAATCACAACAGAGTACACAAGGTTCATCTAATGTCCTAAATAACTACTCACGTGAAGATATTGGTATTACCCTCAAAGTAAAGCCAAGACTCTCATCTAACAACAAAGTTTCATTGGAAATTGAAACAACCATTGAAGATATTTTACCAGGTTCAGGAACATCAGCAGATAGACCAACAACCACAAAAAGATCGGTTAAAACAAACGCCATTGTAAACCATGCTGAAACCATTATTTTAGGGGGACTTATTAAAAGTTCTGATGGTAAAAGTATTACAAAAGTGCCTATTTTAGGTGATATTCCTATTTTGGGAAAACTATTTACCTCTAAAGGGAACTCTGCATCTAAAGTAAATGTTGTAATTTATATTACACCATATATTATTAAAAAAAGTTCTGATTTAAGTAGCCTACGTAGAAACTTAGATGAGTTAGAATCAGTACAACAACAATACAATAAGATTATATTTGATAAATTGGAGAATAAATCACCTACAAATTCTAGCCGTCGACATGTAACTTTTTCAGGGGAATCAAGTAACAACATAAAACGTAACTATCTAACCCCTTCACAACCACAAACAAACTATACTCCAGTGATTGAGAATAGACAAACCATGAAAGCACAAGTTGTCACCCAACCTGTACAACAAAGTTATGTTCAACCGTATGATACTTACTCTGAAACAACACCATCAACCATAAGTGTCCCTGTAGTAGAAGAGTATACACCTTATACAGAAGAGAGTGAATATATTCAAAGTGAATCTATTATGGATACCCTAAGTCAAAAAAGTCGTGTTGACCTGAACAACATCAATACAGGTATTGAATACAATGAAGGAACAACTTTTTCAAATGTTAATCAATAAGATAACTATAAGGAGAGGCTGGAAACAGCCTTATTTAGGTCAATAAAATGATACAACTACCCTTTCTCGAAAATACAAATTTAGAACCTGTCTGGAACGATGAGATTGATAATAGATTGGCAATGCAACATCATCTACTTTTTGCGAATGTAAAAAATCAGGTCTCTGCGATTGTTAAAAAAGAGACCCTCTCTATTGCTTTAAACCACTTGGCAAAAATCAACATCGATTACCCTGTGGTAGAACTTGATGAAGGAAGCTTTGAGCGTCTTTCACATAAATTTCAAGAGATTCAAACAGGGTCTGATTTTGAAAATGTCGATACCTCTTCAGATGATATTATAGAAGTGGAATCTGATTTACTTGACTTTATTCGTAACTCACAAGATTTACTTTCAAATGAAGAATCAGCTCCTGTTGTAAAACTGGTAAACTCACTCTTTTTCCAAGCCATTAAAAAAGGTGCTTCCGATATTCACATCGAAACTTTAGAAAAAAAAGGTGAAGTACGTCTTAGAATCAATGGTGCATTAAAAAAACATTTAGATATTGATAAAAACATTACAGCATTGGTTATTTCACGGATTAAAGTTATCTCAAACCTTGATATCGCTGAAAAAAGGATTCCTCAAGATGGTCGTACCCAAGTTAGTATCTCTGGAAACACTTTAGACATTAGGGTTTCTGTTCTACCTACCTATCATGGAGAACGTGTTGTTATGAGACTTCTCATGACCTCGGAAAGCATCCCTACACTTAAAACACTTGGTTTTACCGATGACATTACTAAGGACTTAAACAGACTCTTAACCCATCCTCATGGGATGATACTCGTAACAGGACCAACAGGTTCAGGTAAATCAACCACCCTGCACGCCTGTCTACAGCACATCGCAACCCCTGATAAAAATATTATTACCGTTGAAGACCCTGTTGAGTACAACGCTGAAAATGTTAACCAGATTCAAGTGAATGCAAAAGTGGGACTCACCTTTGCAGCAGGATTACGTTCTATCTTAAGACAAGACCCAGATATTATTATGGTTGGGGAGATTCGAGATGCAGAGACAGCTGATATTTCACTACGTTCAGCACTAACAGGTCACTTAATGCTTTCAACACTCCATACCAATGATGCAACCTCTGCTATCTCACGACTGATAGATATGGGAATTGAAGACTTTTTATTAACCTCTACCCTTTTAGGTGTATTGGCTCAAAGACTTACCCGTAAACTCTGTACAAGCTGTAAAGAAGCCACACCTCTTGATCCGACTACAAGAGATGAACTTTCCCTTCCTAATGGTGTTTACTTTAAAGCCAAAGGGTGTACAGAGTGTGACTTTACAGGCTATAAAGGGAGACAAGCTGTAGGTGAACTCTTCATTATGAATGATAAAGTTAAAGAGATGATGAAAGATGGACTCAATGATCATCAAATCCGAATAGAGATGAAAAAAATGGGGATGAGAACCATTGCAGATAAACTTAAAGATATGCTCATTGCAGGAGACACTTCCTATGAAGAAGCTGTACGTATTGGGATTATGGAAGATTAAAAAAAATGAAACAAAAAAAATCAGCCTTTACATTAGTAGAGGTACTTATCTCCATCACCCTACTTTCTTTAGTTCTTATGGCACTTTATAAAAGTGCTGACATCTTACGTAATTCAAATCTACACCTCTTTAAATATTTACAAAAATCAACAAAAACACTTAAGGGGAGTAGTACTCTTTATATGGATTTAATGCACTCTGACCATAATATTACTATTACGAAAGAGGAGAAGTTTCATAGACTTACCCTAAGAAAAACAACCCACTCTTTATATGGACAAGCCATTTCAAAAGTGGTTTGGTTAGTGTATAAAGAAAAGAATACACTTTTACGTATAGAGGGGGGAAAATATGATATTCCTCTTAGAAATGAACAACATGTCGAAGTTGATGTCATTGCAAAAAATGTTGAAATTTTTAAAGTTTATCAAAGTAAGAAAAAAGATAAATTCCTAGCAATAATTAAAACAAAAGGGCAAGAAGCACAAGTCTTTATGGCACAGAATATACCTATTCCTCCACCTAAATTAAAAAACAAAGCTTCCAATGCTCTTACAGGAGAAGCACCAAAATTTATCAAATAATTAATTTAAACTTAAACTTTTAAATTAATTATTAAGTTTGCATTAATAGTTTTATAATATAATATCACATATAATAATTTAATATATATCATATTTCTATAAGGCAAACTATAAAATGAAAACTTTTCTATTAACCTATTGGATTGGTATTGCCCTCCTATTTGGACTTTTTTATTGGGATATATCACCTTTAAGTTTTAACATAAACAATCAACAAACTAACTTTACCAGTTTTCTAACCTCGCTATCATTACCTGAAGGGATGATGAAAGAACATCGTATTATCATTAATAATCACTATGCTTTAGTGATAGAAAAAGCCTGTAACGGTATGATTCCCTATCTATTCTTTCTCGCTTCTATCATTGCGTTTCCTTCAACCATTGTACATAAACTAAAATGGGCTCTCATGGGTTATCTATTTATCTTGGCGATGAATGTTTTTAGAATTTGGTTTGTAACTCAACTGGTTCTACAAGAACGTAATAACTTCTCTTTAGCACATGATTACTTAGGAAATGCTCTTCTAATTGTCACAGGTTTACTTCTTTTCACATGGTTTGTAAAAAGTCGTAAAAAACAAGAAACCTCTTAGTAACAACTCAAAATTTTCTTCACCTCAGCCAAACACCTTTAAGCTTTTAATCCAAATTATGTAATACTTACAAAAAATATGAGGAAACAAGATGACTGTAACCAAATACTCTGCAAACGGTAATGATTTTGTAATGATAATAAAAAAGAAAAAGAAAGACCGTTCTAAATTAGCAAAACGACTTTGTCATCGTCAAAATGGTGTGGGTGCAGATGGATTGGTAGTACTTATCCCTCATGAGCAGTATGATTTTGAATGGGAATTTTATAACTCAGATGGTAGCCGTGCTACCATGTGTGGTAATGCCTCACGTGCTGTTGCACACTTTGCGATGGAGAAAGGTATCTCACAAGGTGGAGAAGCTGAATTTTTAACAGGAGCAGGTGTTATCCGAGCCAAAGTCAATGGAAACTATGTTGTATCAGATATGACAAAACCTATTATTCTTAGCCAAGAGATAGAAGAGGAGAATGAGACGTGGTGGTTCATAGATACAGGAGTACCTCATTTGGTTGCAATAAGAGATGAGATCAAAGAGTTTGACATAGAGGAAGCTCGTCATTTGCGAAACAAATATAACTGCAATGTCAACATTTGTAAAGTTAAAGAGAATAGCCTCTATGTTCGTACCTATGAACGTGGTGTAGAGGATGAGACATTGGCTTGTGGTACAGGGATGGTCGCTTGTTTTATTCGTGCTTATGAAGAAAATTTGATTGAGAATAATGTCAAAGTATTTCCACAATCAGGTGATGAACTTTATGTAAGCTTAGAAGAAGATATTTATAAATTTGGGGGACAAGTCACCAAAACTTTTGTTGCAGAAACAATAGAATAATCAACTTAGGTAAAGAACACAGTTTTTTCACAAATTTTATGTTAAAATCCCGATATAAATATAAAAGGATTAGAAACATGCAAAAAACAATAAACATATTATTGACAACTTTAGCGCTCAGTTCAAGTCTACTTTTTGGAAAAGTATTGGTAACAGTCAATGGTCATCAAATTACAGATAGTCTTATTCCTCCAGGATATGAACAACTTGATAAAACTCAATATGATAAACTAATAGAAAAACTGATAAAACGAGAAGTAATTCATGCTGAACTTTTAAAGAGTCCCCTTATTAAAAGTACTAAATTTAATGAAATTTTTGCAAAGCAGAAAAGATTAGCCACTGAAGCCTATAAACAAAAAACAGGAAAAATACTAAGCAAAGAGCAGATACGTGCTATCAAAGGTGATATTGCACTAACTGTTTACCAAGAAAATCAGTTTAAAAATACATTTATTAGTCCAAATGAGATAAAAGATTTTTATAACAATAATCCCGATAAATTTAATTTACCTGATGCCATACTTATAAAAAACATTGTTTTTCAAGATAAAAATGAAGCGAATAGCATACTTGCTACCTTAAAAACCTCTAATAATATTAAGGAAAACTTTAAAAATATGGAAAGAAAATACTCAGGACAAGTACATGGTGGCTGGTTAACCAGAGATCAAGCTCCTGCAAATCTTTTTAATAAAGCCTATAAATATAAAAAACAAAGACTTATTAATGATGTCATAGCAACAGAACATCTATATCATATCATTTATCTTATTGATAAAAAACCTGCTCGACTGGTCTCTTTTGAAGAGGCAAAGCAACGTATTGAATCACTTTTAAAATGGTCAAAGATAAGAGATGCATTGGTTCTAAAAATAGAAAATCTTTATGGTCAGGCTGAAACTATTTATTAAAATTTTCTTAATTATTAATTATAAATTTAAAATTAATTTGATATACTTACATAAATCTTAGTTTTAAAGGATAGTTTATGAAAATAACTTTTACAAAAGAAATAATAGATGAAGCGATGAGAAATGGTTGTAAAACAGTAGGTGAGCTCACTCACTACATCAATGAATATAAATAACAAACTATTTTATAAAAAAGAGGATAAATATCCTCTTTTAGTTAAATTCTCTTTTTCTCTCTACGATATTCTAAAAATGACAACAATAAAATAATAAAAACCCCTAAGTCAATCATAATATCAGCATAGTTAAATACAGCAAAATCAAAACCACAATGCCAAGCCACATAATCAATCACCCCTTCATGAATAAATCTATCATAGAGATTTCCCAATGCACCACCAACAACTAGCCCCAAAGGAAAAGCCAAAGTCTTAATATAATTTTCATAAAAAATATAAAAAATAATACCAATAATTAAAGCAAGTTGTAACCACTTTAAGTTGTCACCTAAAAATTCTAAAAGAGAAAAAGCCACACCCTTATTGTAATGTAATTCTAAATCTATACATGAACCTTTTAAAATCGTAGCATACTCTACACCATTTACAGCTTCCATCGCCATCACTTTAAGGCTTTGATCTATAATAAATGTTCCAATAAATACAAAAAAGAAAACTAGTAATGAACGCATCATGCAAGTGCCTTTTTGAAGAAAGAGACTGTTTTATCCATCATTTTATGTAAGGCATATTGATCTTTCCCCTCAAGTAAAATACGTAGAAGATTTTCAGTACCAGAATAACGAACCAAATGACGCATCCCTAAAGCTTCAATCTCAGCAAAAAGAACATCTACTTCCATAATCTCTTCTATCGGAATTTTATGAGAAATTTTAATATTGGCTTGTTCTTGGGGATAAAGGTCAAAAACATTAAATGCCTCACTTGCTGTTTTATTGTTCTCTATCATATAGGCAAATGCTTGTAAGGCAGAAACCAAACCATCTCCTGTTTTTGCATAATCAGAAAAAATAACATGTCCACTTTGCTCACCACCAAAATTAGAACCGATTTTGTTCATAACCTCTAACACATGTTTATCACCCACATCAGAACGTTCTAAAGTGATACCATGAAGTTTTAAATACTCTTCAAGTCCTTGATTACTCATAACCGTAGCAACTATTTTATCATTTAATAATTTTTTTTCTGTTTTTAGATGAACAGCCAATGCACCAATAAGTTTGTCACCATCAACCACTTCCCCTTTTTCATCTACAATAACAATTCTATCCGCATCTCCATCAAGTGCAATTCCAATATCAGCTCGTGTTTCTAAAACTTTTTGAGCTAAAACTTCAGGATGCATTGCACCACAGTTTGTATTGATATTAAATCCATTTGGCTCAGTAGCAAGAAGGATAACATCTGCCCCCAATTCAGCCAGGACTGTTGGTGCTACAATATAAGATGCCCCATTAGCACAGTCAACGACTATTCTTTTTCCATATAAAGAGTATTTTTTAGGAAATGAATTTTTAATATGAACGATATATCGACCAATAACATCTTCTATCCGTTGAGATTTTCCTATCTCTTTTTTTGTTACATAAGATTGTTCAAGACGTTCAAAGTCATGGAAAAGCTCTTCAATATCTTGTTCGCAATTTTTATTTATTTTATTACCATCAGCATCAAAAAATTTTATACCATTATCATAAAAGGGATTATGGGAAGCCGTAATCATAATTCCAGCATCACAACGCATATTTTCAGTAATAAAAGCGATAGCAGGAGTGGGCATCGGTCCTATTTGAACCACATCAAACCCAACGGCTGTTAACCCAGAAACCAAAGCATTTTCTATCATGTAGCCTGATCGTCGGGTATCTTTTCCTACTAAAATTTTGTTATATTTACTTGTTTTTTTTAAATGAATTCCAGCAGCCAAAGCCAAACGCATCACATTCATTGCATTTAGTTTCCCCCCCGCCAGACCACGCACTCCATCTGTTCCAAAAAGTTCCATTAATTTTCCTTTATTGATAAAAAGTTTATTGACATTTTAAATGGAATGTTAACACATTATGTGTGAAAGCCTTATGATATTTCTGTTAGACCAAAAATTATAATGGTAAGGATTTCATTAACAAGAGAAAGTTTCACCACTTGTGAGGTTAAAGGATGTTCATTTCTTAATGCCATTGCTGTTGAAATACCTATTGTGATTCCTATTAACCCTGCTCTCATTGCAAACCTCCTTAATATTTTTAAATAATATTAAATATTATAAAATATTAAATATTATTTTATGCTTAATATTTTTAAACAAAAAATATTAGATTTTTTCAAATTAACCTCTTAAGCTAAAAAAGCTATAATACGCGCAATATTTATAGTAAAGCAAAAGGCTTATTTTGAATGAAAATTTAATCGGTTATATTGATAACCAAGGAAACATTATAGACACACAAAGTGCTGGGGAGAACCCTGATGCAAAGGCGATTGAGTATGATAACTCAGCTGAGTCTTTAGAGATTGTAAGACACTCTACAGCACACCTTATGGCACAAGCCATTACAGAACTTTATACCAATGCTAAATTTTTCGTAGGACCTACTGTTGATGAAGGTTTTTACTATGATTTTAGAGTTGATGAAAAAATTGGTGAAGAAGATTTAAAGAAAATCGAAAAAAAGATGAAAGAACTCATCAAGAAAAAATATAAAATTGAAAAGTACGAAATTACAAAAGAGGAAGCATTAACAAAATTTGCAGATGATGACTTAAAACAAGCCGTACTTACAAGAATTCCAGATGAAATTGTTTCTGTATACAAACAAGGTGACTTTGAAGATTTATGTCAAGGACCTCATGTTCCTGCATTAAGATTTCTTCACAACTTTAAACTGACTCGTGTCGCAGGTGCTTATCTTGGTGGTGATGAAAAAGCTGAGATGCTAACCCGTATCTACGGTATAGCCTTTGCAGATAAAGAATCACTAAAAGCGTATCTTAAAATGATGGAAGAGGCAAAAAAACGTGACCATAGAAAGATTGGGGCAGAGATGGGTCTTTTCATGTTTGATGAGGAGTCTGGAGCTGGATTACCATTTTGGATGCCACAAGGGACAAAACTTCGACAAAAACTTGAAAATATCTTACACAAAGCACACAGAAGAAGAGGTTACCAACAAGTTCGTGGTCCAGAGATTCTAAAAGCTGACATGTGGAGAACTTCTGGTCATTATGCTTGTTATGGTGAAAATATGTACTTAACTACTATTGATGACCAAGAGTATGGGGTTAAACCTATGAACTGTATTGGTCATATTCAGATATTTAAACAAACAGGAAAATCTTACCGTGATTTACCTCTCAAATATTATGAATATGGTGTGGTTCACCGTCATGAAAAGTCTGGTGCATTGCATGGTCTTTTAAGAGTAAGAGAGTTCACACAAGATGATGCACATATCTTCTGTACACCTGAACAGATTGCTTCAGAAGTGATTGAGATTATGGAATTTGTTGATTCAGTGATGAAACTCTTTGGTTTTGAATACACTATGGAAGTAGCAACCAAACCAGAAAAAGCGATTGGGGAAGATGATGTTTGGGAATTGGCAACACAAGGTCTTAAAGATGCACTTGATGAAAACAACCTACCATTTACTATTGACGAGGGTGGAGGAGCATTTTATGGTCCTAAAATTGACATTAAGATTACCGATGCTATTGGAAGAAAATGGCAATGTGGTACAGTTCAAGTAGACTTTAACCTTCCAGAGCGTTTTGAAGTTGAATATGTAGCGGAAGATAATACACGTCAACAACCTGTTATGATTCACAGAGCCATTCTTGGTTCATTTGAACGTTTCATCGCTGTTTTAACTGAACATTATGCTGGTGAGTTCCCACTCTTCTTAGCACCTACACAAGTTATTTTTGTTCCTATTTCAGATGTTCATGTGGCTTATGCAAAAGAGCTTCAAGCTCAACTTATGGAGATAGAGATAGATTGTGAAATCTACGATAAAAACGACTCTTTGAACAAAAGAGTAAGAAATGCAGAGAAACAAAGAGTGCCTTATGTAGTGATTGTTGGTGACGAAGAAGTTGCAAATAAAACGGTTGCATTAAGAAATCGACGAACAAAAGAGCAGTATAATCTTTCTTTTGATGAATTTATGGTAGAATTAGTACAACAATTAAGTGAAGGTAAGATTTGAGTAGACAAAACAATAGAAACAACAGAGGTAGAAAGAAACCAGACGAAACCATTATGAATGATAAAATCAGAGATAGAGAATTAAGAGTTCTCGGTGATGATGGTGAACAATTTGGTATTATTTCTCGTGACGAAGCTTTACAAATCGCAGATGATAAAGGGCTAGATTTAGTTCTTATGTCTCCTGATGCAAAACCACCTGTCGCCAAAATGATGGACTATGGTAAGTATAAGTATGAGTTAGAAAAGAAGAAAAAAGAAGCAAGAAAAAATCAAAAAACCATTGATGTAAAAGAGGTTAAATTCTCTTGTAAAATTGCTGAAGGGGATATTGCTTATAAAGTTAAACATGCCAGAGAATTTTTAGAAGCTGGAAAACATGTTAAGCTAAGAGTATTTTTACGTGGTAGAGAGATGGCAAACCCTGAATGGGGTGTTGATGTTCTTAACCGTGTATGGCCAATGCTTGAAGATCTTGGTAACTTAGAGCAAGATGCAAGACGTGATGGTCGTTATGTAAATATGTATGTAACACCTCTAAAAAAATAAATAATAATTTTACCCTTCCTAATCTATCTATTTTATAAATAGGTAGATTACTAAACTTTAAATCATTAAAAAATAAATTTTTTGATACAATTCCATAAGAAATTATAAATAATTAAGGAATATAATCATGAAAAAAATACTTGGTTCACTGGTTGTAGCTGTAGCTCTTTGGGCTGGAACAACTGCTTTCATTGGGACACAAATAGAAAAAAATCTGCAACAACAAATTAATCACACAAATAATTTATATACAGAATATGGCATTCAATACAAACTAAACAATTATAAAAAAAGTTTTTTTACATCTAAAGCAGAAGTAGAGATAAAAATTACTGATCCTATGATGTTAGAATTACTCAAAGAGTCTGTTAAATTACCGATTATTTTAGACTATGAAGTTGAACATGGTCCTATATTTTTGAAAAATGGCTTAAGTTTGGGTGCTGTACAAATACATAAAGAGTTAGCCCTTAGCTCTCTTCTTAAAGATGAAGCAAAAAAAGAGTTCTTAACACTTTTAAAAGATGATATAAAAATCACCAATGATATAAGCATCTCTTTTAACAAAAATGCTTCGTATAATATTGTTTCGGATGCTATAAAAGTTGATAAAGATGGTCAAAGTTTTACGATGTCACCTTTAAGTATTAAAGGAAATAGTAATATTGAAACTTTTAAAGGTGATACACATCTCAATATACCTTCTCTTACATTTACAGAAAATAAAACCCAAAATGGTATAAAAATTGAAAACTTACTAATGAATATCAATATAGAGGAGTTTATAGAAAATGCACTTATGCTTGGGACGATTGATGTAACAGCTGATAAACTGATGATTAAAGATGATGAAAATCCTCCATTAAGTCAAGTAGATATTGCACTTAAACTACAGATGAAAAATGAAAAAGATACACCAACAAGTATCAATAGCATAATGGAAGGTGATATTGATTTCAAAGATACAAAATTACCAGCATCCTTTCCTCAATTAAAAAACCTTCATGCAAAAGTTGATGTAAAAAGTTTAGGTATCAAAGGGATGATTGAGTTCCAACAAGCAAGTAAAGAGATGCAAGAAGCACAGAAAGAACTTTTTTCTAATATGGGAAATAAATCATCCTCTAAAGACTTTGAAGCCAAATTTACAGCCTTTCAAAAAATTCAAGAAAAGATGGTAGATAAAATAATTCATGCTCTTAATTCTTTACTAATTAAAGATAAAAGTACCATCTCTTATGCCATCAACATTCAAACAAAAGACAATAAAGAGAGTAAAGTTTCTACAGATGTTCACTATATTGGAGATATTGAATTTAAAGGAAAGATGGAAGAGGTTGCCATGAAAGTGCAAGAACAAGCACTTGACCTTGTAAATCTAAATGTTAATTTAACTTTAAACAAAGAACATGTGAAGAGTTTTCCAGATGCTGAGAAGTTAAATCAACAAATTCAAATGGGTGTAAAACAAGGTTTTGTTAAAGAGACAAATGAAAATTATCTATTAAATGGGTATTATAAAAATAGAGAACTTATTGTTAATGATAACAATTTAACTTCTATTATTTTACCATTTTTAATGATGGCTACCCAAGCTGGACACTAAGGAAGGATGATAATGGGTGTTCCATTGGTGGTTTGGTTCCAAACCTCCTCCATGTCATCGTTGCTCATAGCGATACACCCTTCTGTCCAATCAAGCAACATAGGCATCCAATCACCAATGGGAGATAAACCCCAGTTATTGGGTGTGCCATGAATCATAATCATACCACCAGCACTCACCCCTGATTTTTTTGCATTGGCTTTCTCTTTTTGTGAAGGGTATGAGATGTGAATAGATTTATTATACCTAGAACTTAACTGTCTCCAATCCAATTCATATCTCCCCTCAGGAGTTTTCATGTCCCCTTCAAAGGCTTTAGCACCTATAGGAACTTGCCCTAAAGTGATATGGTATTTTCTATATATTTCACCTTGATTAGATAAATATAACATACGTGTTGATTTTTTGATAATCACTTTATCTGCCATATATATAACGTTAGCAAAAAGGGTGCTTGAAAAAAGAAAAGTTGTGATGAATAAACGAAGCGTCATAATTATTCCTTAAAGTTAAATAATATTTTATCTCTAACTCTAACATACTCCTCCTGAAGATAGCTAAAATCTTTTGAATTGTTGATAACATACGTTGCTTGTTCTTTTTTTACCTCTATATCAATTTGAGAATCAATACGCTGTTGTGCCTCTTTTTGGGTTGATGTATCACGAGAAATCAAACGTTTTAATTGTATCTCTTTGGGCGTATAAACGACTATTATTTCATCAATAGGATAACGCCCTTTACTTTCAAAAAAAAGTGGAATATCTATCAAGTAAGGTCTATTTAACCCATCTAGTTTTATAGATTGTATTTCAATCTCCTTATAGATTAAAGGGTGTAATAATCCCTCCAAACGTTTTTTTTCCTCTTTATTTGAAAAAATTAATCCACCCAATTTTTTACGATTAACCTGCCCCCCATCCACATACTCTGCTCCAAATAAATTGGCTATTTTTTCTTGATGTAAATTCAACATTTTATGAGCTATCTTATCAGCATCAATCAAAAAAAAGCCCTCCTCTAAAAACAGAGAAGCCACAGAACTTTTTCCTGTTGCAATCCCCCCTGTTAAAACAATAGCATTTCTAAACGCCATTTTCACTCCTTTTTTGATACTATTTAAAAAATATTGTAACAAAAAGCATCTAAATTAAGATACTTTTTTAGATAGAATAATTAATAATTCTTCATCCCTATCATCAATCTCATTTATTTTTAATCTCTGAAAAAAAAGAGTATAATCTCAATAAATTCACCTAAAAAAGGAAACTTATGGCTTTCTCACCTGAAAAACGTGCTGGAACATTTAGTGGTATTATTTTTGTCGCTATTTTTGCAGCAGCTGCAACTTTTATAGCAGGACTACCTCCTGTTAAGGCATTGGGACTCTCTCCACTGGTTATCGGTATTGTTATGGGGATATTCTATGCCAACACTTTACACAACAAACTTCCACCTGCATGGGAAACAGGTATCACTTTTTCTGCAAAAAAGATACTCCGTTTCGCCATTGTCCTTTATGGTTTCAGAATCACCTTTCAACAAATCGGAGAAGTTGGTCTTGAGGGATTTTTGGTTTCCCTTATTATGCTTTCAACCACTTTTATATTAGGTACATGGTTAGGTCATAAAGTATTTGGTATGGACAAAGACACCTCTATGTTAACAGCTGCAGGTGCTTCTGTTTGTGGTGCTGCTGCTGTTTTAGCCACAGAACCTGTACTAAAAGCTGAAGAGCATAAAACAGCCATTGCTGTCTCAATGGTGGTACTTTTTGGAACGATTTCAATGTTTCTTTACCCTGTGCTTTACACAGCCATTTTTGAACAAGCTTCAGGTTTTTTACATATGACAGCGAGAGAGTTTGGTATCTATGTGGGTGGGACAATCCACGAAGTTGCACAAGTGGTTGCTGTACCTGCTTCTATCCCAAATGCCTCTGCTGAGATGGCAAACTCAGCTGTTATTGTAAAGATGACACGCGTGATTATGATTGCTCCTATGTTAATTGTTCTTGGTTTGTACCTTAGTTATACAGCTAAAAAAGAGGGTGGTTTAGCAGGTGAAGTGAAACTTGTTATCCCTTGGTTTGCTGTCTACTTTATTGGTGTTGCAGGATTTAACTCTTTACATTTAGTCCCTGAAAATATTGTCAATCTCATCAATGAAGTTGATACCTTTTTACTAACCATGGCAATGACAGCTCTTGGGATGGGAACACGATTTTCTAAGTTTAAAGGCTTAGGATTAGCCCCTATCTATACAGCTCTAGCTATGTTTTCTTGGTTGGTGATTGGTGGCTTTATTATCACAAAGCTTATATGCAACACTTTTTAATATTAAAAACTAAGAGACATTAAGTTATACTCTCCCTAATCATATTATTTAGGGAGCTAATTACGTGCTAACATATAGATATCTATTTATTTTTTTACTTCTCTTCTCCTCTACCCTTCAAGCTGAAAACTATAACAATAAAAAAGAGGTTAAAGCCTTTATAAAAAACATGAATAAAAAATATAACTACAAAAGTTCCTATTTGGAGATGTTATTTAGTCAAGTAAAAAAAAATCCTTATATAAAGAAGAAAAAGGTTGTTAAGAAAAAAACAAAAAAAAATCAAAAAACTAAAAAAAAGATTAAAAAAGGTTCATGGGATATCTTTTCAGATTTAAACACAGAACAAAACCGTAGTAAACTGGGTGCTAAATTTATGTTAAAACATAGAAGAACTCTAAAAAAAGTCTCTAAGAAATATGGTATTCCTCCTGAATATATAACAGCTATCATTGGGATAGAGAGCTATTATGGTGTAAATAGAGGTCGCTACTATGTCTTTGACCAATTAACTCATTTAGCTTTTGACAAATCTAAACGAAAAAAACTTTATCGTTATGAACTTCAAGAGTTTTTACGGATGTGCTACCGAGAAGAAGTAGAACCACGTGCGATTAAAGGTTCTGCCTCAGGAGCTATTGGATTGGGACAGTTTTTACCCAGTAATTATCAAAAGTTTGCTGTAGACTTTAATGGTGATGGAAAAAAGAGGATGAATCAATATGATGATGCCATTGCCAGTATTGCAAACTATTTTAAAGAAAATGGCTGGAGAAAAGGGGAACCTGTCGCTATACGTGTATCGTATAAAGGAAATCGATTTACTAAATTTAAAACAGGATTAAAATATAAATATAAAAGAAAAGAGTTAATTGATATCTATCCGAAATCTTATTTTAAATATAAAAAAAAGGTGATGCTCATTAAATTAGAACGTACAAAATTTGATGAACTATGGTATGCTACCAAAAATTTTTATGTTTTAACTCGATACAACCATAGCTCATATTATGCGATGGCTGTCCATCAATTGGCACAAAAGATAAAGAAAGAATATAATATAAAGAAAAAATACAATAAAAATAAAAAATACAATAAAAATAAAAAATAATTTTTTATTTAAGTTGTATTTTATAAAATAAACATTATAATTTTACAAGTTAAGAAGATATTAATCTTTTTTAGAAGAAATGTCCCTTATAATTCTCCCAATAATATAAACAAATATTTCAGAATATCTTCTTAACTGTATCAACAATTATTGAAATATGCTAAAATATATCCCATAAACCTCTAACTAAAGGATAAGCATATGGTAAACCTCTATGAAAAGCTCGGACTATTTTACCTCGGTCGAGATATCGACAAAACCTCCCAAAAACCTACAGAAACATTAACACTACTTAAAAACAAAAACTTTACAACCCATGCTGCTATTATTGGTATGACAGGTTCTGGAAAAACGGGTCTGGGTATTGGTCTTATTGAAGAAGCTGCGATAGACAACATCCCTTCTATCCTTATTGACCCTAAAGGGGATATGGGAAACTTACTCCTAACCGATCCAACATTTACCCCCTCTAACTTTGAACCATGGGTGGAAGATGAAGCAAGAAGTAAAGAGAAAGATGTGACTGAATATGCAACCGATATTGCTTCAATGTGGAGAGAGGGTATTAAACGAGACCATCAAGATGAAACTCGTGTTTCTAAACTTCACGCTGTTCCTAAAACCATCTATACTCCAGGGAGTTCTGCTGGAATCTCTGTCAATATTTTAGGCTCACTCGAAGCACCCCCCTCAGAAATTTTAAATGACTCTGACACTTTTGCCTCTTACCTAAAAAGTACCGTCTCTTCCCTACTCTCACTTGTTAAAGTAGAAGCCGACCCAGTTAGCTCAAAAGAGTATCTGCTCATCGCACAAATATTGGTAAACAGATGGATGGCAGGAGAGAGTATCTCACTTGAAGAACTGATTGGAGCGATTATCTCTCCAAGTTTTGACAAAATAGGTGTTTTGCCTTTGGAGGCTTTTTACCCTCAGGATAAACGTTTTACTTTGGCTACTAAGTTTAATGCCATTATCGCTTCACCCACCTTCTCTTCATGGCTACAAGGGGAAGATTTGGACATTCAAAAACTACTCTATGATGAAAATGGAAAAGCAAAAGTTGCCATCTTCTCCATTGCCCATTTATCAGATGCTGAACGGATGTTCTTTGTCACCTTACTTCTCAATAAATATATCGCATGGATGAGACGACAATCAGGAACATCAGCACTGAAAGCCCTGCTCTATATGGATGAGATATATGGTTATTTTCCACCCTCTAAAAACCCACCATCAAAAGAGCCTATGCTTCTACTCTTAAAACAAGCTCGTGCTTTTGGTGTGGGGGTTATTTTAAGTACTCAAAACCCTGTTGATTTAGACTATAAAGGTCTCTCAAACATAGGAACATGGTTTATTGGTCGTCTACAAACAACCCAAGATATCGAACGTGTTATTGATGGGCTAGGGGGGAAAGTGGGAGCATCTTACTCTAAATCTGAAATTAAAAATCTACTTGCCAATCTACAAAAACGAACCTTCTTTCTAAAATCTGCTCATCTTGATGACATAAGAATCTTCTCTACCCGTTGGGTGATGTCCTACCTCAAAGGACCTCTCAAATCTGCTGAAATATCTAAACTTATGTCTTCTAAAAAAAGTTCTGAACCTCAGACACTCATAAATAAAACCTTACAAGAAGATGGATTTGAGAAATTCTTAACTATTGACAAAAATATTGAGCAAAAATTTGCCATAGATGTTACAGGTCAAAACAAATTCAGAGCCACACTCCAAGGAAGAATAGAGCTTCACTACTTCAATCAATCCAAAGGGATAGATGAAAATGAAACGCTTTGCCTTAACCTTGAACTCTATAAAGAGGAGAAGATAGATTGGGACAATGCCGAAACCATGGAGGAGTGTCCACAGTTTACAAGTGCTGAACCAAGCAACGCCTCCTTTCGCCCTTTAAGTGATGAAATCTCTAGCGATAAAGCTTTAAAAAAGACAAAAAAATCTTTGGTTGATTGGATCTATCGAACCAAACGACTGACAACTTTTAAATCAACCTCTCCTCGTCTCTCTTCACTCCCTTATGAAAGTTTGAGTGATTTTAAAATACGAATTAAAGACCAACTTGATGATAAAAAAGAGATAGAGATAGAGAAACTCCAAACACGTTATGAAAAGAGAGAGAAAACATTACTTAAACGGCTACAAAGGGCTCAAGATAAAGTGAAAAAAGAGGAGGCTGATGCCAGTTCCTCTATGGTCGATACAGGAATTGCCATTTTGGGTGCATTGTTTGGTCGTACATCAACAGCAAAACTCGGACGTGCCTTTTCAAAAGGGAGTCGTGCTTATAAAGAGCATGGAGATATTAGCCGTGCCGAAGAGGTCTTGACTAATTTACATGAAGAGATAGAACTTTTAGCTGAAGAGTTAGAAGATAAAATTGATGAATTGGCTGACAAATATGATATTGAGAATGTAACGATTCAGGAGTCAGCTATGAAACCTAGAAAAAGTGATATTGATATTGAGGAACTTTCTATCATTTGGATGGTATAATATTAACTTTAAATAAACAAACTAATCATTAGGATTAAATATGAATTACAAAACCCCTCTCTTAGCGACACTGATTCTTCTACTAACATCTTGTGGAAGTAGTAGTGCTACAACTTCAGAGAAAAAGTATGAAGACAGTATGATAAGTTGTGAACAAGATAGTGCTGATACCTTAACAAAAATGTATCAAAGCTCCCCTCTTAAGACAATAGACAACCCTACACATGCACAGCAACTATTGGTTCAAGATATCGCAAATACTGAAGATTTAAAATTCCATAGACAGGATTTGTATCGTCTTTTTCAAACCGAATATTTTTGGGCTAGTGAAACAGCTAAAGATATAGATTATACAACATATGAATCACCTCAAAGTCTTATTGATGCTATAAAATACAATAAAGACAGATGGAGTTTTGCCATTACAAAAAAGGAGTACCAAGATATGACTTCTCAAAAATCTGTTGGCTTAGGTTTTATCTGTCAAGATGTTAGTGCTGGATGTCATGTAGTCTATGTAAGAATTGATTCACCTGTTGATAAAATTGGTTTAAAACGTGGGGATATTATTACAAAAATCAATCATCAACATGCAACCAATGCACTAATAAATAACATCAGCCAAGAGCAACAGGAGGAGCTTGTCAGCCTAAAGGTTCTACGACAAAATACCCATGAACGTTGCTCAGCTACAGTAACTCCTAGAGAATATACTTATAAGGTTGTTTTGAACAAAATCATGGAAACAGATGAGCATCATAAAGTGGGATACTTCCGTCTCGATTCATTCTTAGGAGATAAAGAGATTGGTCAACAAATTGATTTGGCATTTGATAAATTTAAAGAAGCATCTATCTCTAAACTCATTATTGATTTACGTTACAATGGTGGAGGTTCAGTTGATATCGCCTCAAAACTTCTCAATAAACTTACCCATAAAAAAGATAGCCAGCCTCAATTTACACTTGCATGGAATGATAACTACAAACAAAATGATGAAATTTATAGATTCAAAACAGAAGAGAACTCTTTGGATGCTGAACAGATAATCTTTTTAACAACTCAAAACTCTGCCTCTGCTAGTGAATTGGTTATCTCAGCGATGAAACCTTACTTAGGGGAAAGAAATGTGATTCAGATTGGTGATAAAACACATGGTAAGCCTGTAGGGATGAGTGGAAAAGTGGACAGTGACTATTATTATTTTATTATTAATTTTGTGGTTAAAAATTCGCTTGGATTTTATGACTATTTTGATGGGTTAAAAGTAACAGATGGTTGTGAAGTAGCTGATGACCCTTACCATGAATTGGGAGATAGAAATGAATCTATGCTAAAAGCAGCATTGAGATATATAGATAAAAATAGCTGTAAATAAAAACTCTATTTTAATGAAATATCAAAGTAAAAAATTACTTTTTACTTTGATAATTTTTTTCTCTTAATACAACCCTGCATCATCATTACGGAAATCATTTTCATTGACCCCATTATCATAACGGAAGGTATTAAACTTTTCTTTTTGTGACTCTTCAATAAACTTATCATACTCATAAATATCTTTTCTAAAATAAATCAGACCATTTTTTTTGAATACAGTAAAGTAAGTTGTATGGACAGGAAGTTTTTTTGTAAATCGTAACACTTTTGTTTTTAAGGTACTTCGATATTTATCAATAAGATTAATATCTTTTGTTTTTAAACGAGACTTTAAAACTTCTAACAGTTCAAAAGGTTTCTCTAGACGCATACACCCTGAACTATAGACACGATAGCGACGTGAAAAAAGTGATTTATTGTCAGTATCATGGAGATAAACTGAGTACTTATTGGGAAACATAAATTTAATACGACCTAACGCATTATCATCCCCTGGATATTGTACAAAACGGTAAGGGATGTTACCACCATCTTTATAGGGTAATAACTTATCTACTGTAAAGTTTTTAATCTCATGTTTTGTACTCCACCCTTTAAATGCATGCATATTATGTTCCGTTAAATAATCAGGATGTTCCAATAAGGCTGGAATCAAATCTCTACGAACCAAATTTTGGGGTATGTTCCATTTGGGATTTAACTCTAAATAGGTCATATAGGATGAAAAAATCGGTGTGGGTCTAGCATCTCTTCCAACCACAGCATTCATACTTAAAATAGGATAACCATCTCTAAAATAGTTCATGGTAAAATCAGGAAGATTAACTTGAATATATTCTCTTGGAAATTTATTTGGAAAAACTTTTAATTTGTCTAAATTGGTTATAATACTTTGAATATGAAGATTCATCGGCTTATTCATATAATAGACTGTAATTTTATCAATAATCCCATTTTGCTCTAATTTAAATCGATCCTTATAAGTATAAAGAGCTCTCTTAAGTTCTTCATCAAAAAGGTCATTTGTATTGTTTTTATTTTGTAAATCACCAGAAATTATAAGCCGTTTTTTAATATCCATAATATATTGATAATGATCACCAAGTTTCAAATCTTTTCCATACTTAATTCTAGGTAAACCTTTAAGGTTTTGATAAAACTGTAAAGCATCAATTAAGTCAGCATGAAGATGAGATAAAGGGGTTAAGGAGTGTAAAAATCCATCAATATTTTGATGGGTGATTGCTGAAAAAAGTTTTGATGTTGAAACAGGCTTTTTTCTTACCATTTCCCAATTGGCTGTAATATCTTTAGACTCTTTTAAATCTTTAATTTTATCTTGTACTTGATCCCAATCTATATCAGAAAGAACAATAAAGTTAGCCAATTCTACATATGCACGAGTTAAAGCTATATCTAACTTCGCAAGTTCATTACTTTTTTCATCAATATTCATTTGATCATGTAACAAATAAGAGTATTGTTCTATTTCCGTTTGTGAGAAGTCTTTATATTTATAATTAAAATAAGGATTTTGTAGTGCATCTCTCAATGCATACAAATTACGTGCATGTCCTATCCAAAGTGGTTGATTATTATTTGACCTATAAAGTTGTTTAATTGTATTCCGTTCCATACGGTTATCAGAAAGTTGATCAGCTCTGCTCTCAATAATAGCACTTAACCTCATATCTAACTGTGTAGACCAAAGTGTAGAAAAAAATAAGCCAAGAAGAAGTAAAAATTTCAAAAGAATATCCCCCAATTTAAAGTTTTTAAAATATGTATAAAAACTTAGCAAGTATGAATTTTTAGAAATATTTTAAAGAAAGAGTTAATATATTTCAACCCAAGAAGGGTTGAAATACAATGTAGAGAGTTCTTAGAATTGGTACGCAGCACCAACAGTAAGACCCCATTGTGAATTAGAATCATCTTCAGTTAAGTAATTCAATACATCTGTAAATACAGAAACTTTATTACTTAAACTGTAATCAACACCAGCACCATAAGAGAAACCTGTCTCGGTTTTACCTAAATTTGACCAATCATCCATATTTGCTTGTGCTGCTCCCAATAAACCATAAAGATTCAACTCATCAGTAATATTATAGTTTGGTTTAAGGTAAGCACCAATTTGTTTAAATTTAGTTGAAGTATCTTCTTTTGTCATACCATAAGTTCCTCTTAACTCAGCCCCTAGATAATCCATAAAGTCATAACCCAATCTACCTGTAAATCCAAGTTGTCTATCTTGGTGATATTCATCTGAGAATAAGTTAGCAGCATCTTCATGCTCTTCTCTTACTGCAATACCAGTAATACCACCCGCGATGTAAAGACCTAATGCTTCAGCAACAACAGGTGCAACAACTACAGGAACTACTGCTGGCACTACTGGTTTAGGAACTGCTGTAGGAACTGGTGTTGGAACTGGTGTTGGTGTTGAAATTACAGGTGCTGGAGTAGTAGCAATAGGTGCAACATATACTGGCTCTTCTGGTGCAACATATACCTCTTCCATTGGTGCCGCTGGTGCAACGTAGATCTCCTCCTCTACTGGTGCCGCTGGAGCAACATATACTGGCTCTACTGGAACCTGTACAACTTCTTGCTCAAATACTGGGGCAATAATATCTCCACCAGCAAAACTCATGCTTGTAAGTACAGCTATTGCTGCAATTGAACTTGTTAATTTCATATCGAAATCTCCTTAAATAATAAAAATATACTGAATTATAACACAAAGAGTTTAAAACAACTCTGTAAATACTAAGATTCTATTAATATTTACTTAAAATATATTCGATTGTGTTTAATTATGTTTCTTAATTTTAAAAGTAAAATATTGCCCTTTTTAATCATTTTTACCTAAAAAAAGTGTTACAAATAACATAAAAAATTCATCATTTTTTTTAATTTTTTTTAATGAACCTACTTATAACATTTTTTCGGTATAATTCGCGTAATTTATTTGATAGTATAGGAACTTTATTAATGCAAAAAATCAAAAACATTGCCGTAATCGCTCACGTTGACCACGGTAAAACAACCCTTGTTGATCAACTTCTTCAACAGTCTGGAACATTTGAAGCACACCAAGAGGTGCAAGAACGAGCCATGGACTCTAACGAAATTGAGATGGAAAGAGGGATTACAATCCTTTCTAAAAACACAGCCATTACCTATGGTGACCACAAAATTAATATTATTGACACTCCGGGTCACGCCGATTTTGGTGGAGAAGTAGAACGTGTTTTAAAAATGGTAGATGGTGTACTTCTTTTGGTTGATGCACAAGAAGGGGTTATGCCTCAAACCAAATTTGTTCTGAAAAAAGCGATTGCTTTTGGACTTATTCCTGTTGTTGTTATTAACAAAATTGACAAAGAGGGCTCTGATCCAGACAGAGTTATGGATGAAGTATTTGATCTGTTGGTTGCACTGGATGCAAATGAGGATCAACTTGAATTCCCTGTACTTTATGCAGCAGCTAGAGATGGTTATGCAAAACATGAAATGGAAGATGAGAACAAAGATATGGTTCCTCTTTTTGATGCTATTATTGAACATGTTCCTTATCCAAAAGGTTCACCTGATGTTGATACTCAAGCACAAGTATTTACTCTTGATTCAGATAACTTTGTTGGACGTATTGGTATTACCCGTATTTTTAACGGTAAAATTAAAAAAGGTGATGAATATCTTTTGGTTAAAGCCTCTGGAGAAAAAACAAAATCAAGAGTTTCTAAACTTATTGGGTTTAAAGGTCTTGAAAGAATTGATATTCAAGAAGCAGAAGCTGGAGATATTGTAGCTATTGCAGGTTTCTCAGATATTGATGTGGGTGATTCTGTTTGTGATAAAGCAAACCCTGTTGCTCTTGACCCTATGCATGTTGAAGAGCCTACCCTTTCTGTTATTATGTCTGTAAACAATGGACCATTGGCTGGACAAGAAGGGAAACATGTTACTTCAAATAAAATTGCTGAACGTCTTGAAAAAGAGATGGAGACCAATATTGCTATGCGTATGGAGCCTATGGGAGATGCCTCTTTCAAAGTTTCAGGTAGGGGTGAACTTCAAATTGGTATTTTAGCAGAAAACATGAGACGTGAAGGTTTTGAGTTTATGTTGGCACGTCCAGAAGTTGTTACCAAAGAGGAAAATGGTGTTAAAATGGAACCTTTTGAACACTTAGTTGTTGATGTTCCAGAAGCATTCCAAGGGGTTGCTATTGAAAAACTTGGAAAAAGAAAAGCAAACATGACTTCACTTACACCTATGCCTGATGGTACGGTTCGTTTAGAGTTTGAAATTCCTGCACGTGGTCTTATAGGATTTAGAAATGAATTCCTAACCGACACTAAAGGTGAAGGTATCATGAACCACTCTTACTTAGAATACAGAGCTTATTCAGGTACAGTTCAAAGTAGAACTCCTGGTGCATTGGTTTCTATGGATGATGGTGAAGCTGTTGCTTTCTCAATCTTCAACCTTCAAGCACGTGGTGTTATGTTTATTAGTCCTCAGGATAAAGTTTACTCAGGAATGGTCATTGGTGAATCTGCACGTCCTGGTGACTTAGATGTCAACCCACTAAAAGGTAAAGCCTTGACAAACATGAGAACATCAGGTGCTGATGATGCAATTAAATTAGTGACACCAAGAGTTATTACACTTGAATCTGCTATGGAGTGGATTGAAGATGATGAGCTTATTGAGATTACACCTTTAAGTGTAAGAATTCGTAAAAAGTCTCTTGACCCAATTGTAAGAAAAAGACTTGCTAGGGACAAAAAAAACTCTAAATAATTTTTTTTAAACTAAGATGAATATTAAATAACATTTTTTATTTAATATTCATCACTTTTCCCCTTTTTTTATTCCACATTTTTAGTTTCTATTTGTTATAATATATTTACAAAAATTATTAAAAGGTAAATATAAATGTTTTCAGAATTTAAAAAATTTCTTATACAAGGAAATATGGTAGATATGGCAGTAGGTTTCATTTTTGGTGGAGCTTTTGCAACAGTAATTAAGTCTATGGTTGACAATGTGATTATGCCACCAGTAGGTATGCTTATGGGTAAAGTTGATTTTTCTCAACTCTTTTTTCCTCTTAATGGAGAAAGCTATGCAAACATGGCTGCTTTAGATAAAGCTGGAGCTCCAGCTATTAAATATGGTCTATTTGTTAATGACATTATCTCTTTTGTTATTCTTGGTTTTGTTGTCTTTATGTTCATTAAAGGATACAATAAATTAAAAGAGCCTGAAGAGGAAGTTGCCGCAACAGAAAAAACATGTCCTACTTGTGCCATGAAAATTCCAGTTGAAGCTAAAAAATGTGGTCATTGTGGAGAAACCAACGTTTAATACTTTATATTAATGTAAGTTCAATTATAAAATTGAACTTACAAACTACTTTCTTTTAATTTTTCCTATCCAGTCACTTAAAGTCTTTTCAAATCCTATTTCAGAACTCTTATAAAACTTTATATTTTTAGACATATAGTTCTGCTCAACCCAACCACCATAATTATGAGGATATAAATAATTGATATTGTCTTGTTTTATATTGGATGGAATAGGATATATCTCTCCATCTTGCACAGCTTTCAATGCTAAATTGATTGCCATATAAGCTGAATTTGATTTGGGTGATGAAGCCAAATAAATAACCAATTGAGATAAAGATATTCTCGCCTCTGGGTAGCCAATCATCTTAACTATATTTAGAGTAGAAGAGGCTAAATTTAAAGCATGTGGATTTGCATTGCCAATATCTTCACTGGCTAAAATAGCCAAACGTCGTGCAATAAACTCAGCAGGTTCACCCCCATTCACCAAACGTGCCAAATAATAGATACTGGCATCAATATCTGAGCCTCTTATCGACTTTATCATAGCAGAGGCTAAGTCATAGTGGGAATTGGCTTCTGAGCTTCCTCCTTGAAGAGCATAGGGGCGAATTGATTTCAACTGTTGAAGTGTTACTTCTGAACCCAAAGCTTTGGCTGACTCTAAAAGGTTAAGCATCGCTCTAACATCTCCTGAAGAAGAGTTCACTAAAAAAGCTTTTGCCTCATCCTCTATGTGAATAACTTC
>Ga0256824_10000046_pt1 | contig 39282 bp, 40 predicted proteins | sample CV67metaG_FD_191570 | JGI IMG/M metagenome (GOLD analysis project Ga0256824, IMG submission 191570) | Hydrothermal vent microbial communities from East Pacific Rise, Pacific Ocean - CV67 | ecosystem: Environmental > Aquatic > Marine > Hydrothermal vents | place: Pacific Ocean: East Pacific Rise...
GAGTTTGATGAGTTGGAGTGGCTAGATATTCCATCTGTAGATGTTATCAACGAGACAAAACTTGTACTCCAAGAGTTATATATGTTAGATGAGAGTTTTAAGATAACTGCCTTTGGAAAAGATGCTCTTAGTCTGGGGCTTCATCCTCGTTTCGCATATATGATACTCAAGTCAACTGAGATGGGCTACGGCTTTGAAGCTTGTCTGCTCTCTGCTCTTCTAAGTGAAAAGAGTATCTTAAAAAACTCTATGAGAGATAGCGATATCTTGTCTGCGTTTACACATCTTTACGAGAAAGATTTTGACTCTCAGTATATCAATGTCTTTAGAGCAAAAGAGGTTCTCAAACAGGCTGCGTTTTTCTATACAAAACTTAAGAAGATAAAGAAAAACGCAGCTAAAAGAACTCTCTTTGAGATGGACAAACTTGCAGTTCTTTTACTCTTAGCTTATCCAGATAGATTAGCAAAACGCAGAACAAAAAATGACAATAAGTACAAACTAAGTAATGGAAAAGGAGCACTTCTAAACATAGAAGACTCACTTTTTAATGAAGAGTACATAGTAGTAGCAAACCTAAATGCTAATGCAAAAGACTCTTTTATAAACCAAGCCTTGAGTATCTCTCTTGTAGATTTGGAGGAGTCATTCGCTGCGTTTATAGAGACTAAAGAGAGTGTTACTTACAACAAAGAGACAAAGAAGTTTGATGTTCGAGAGCGAGAATGTTTTTTAGAACTAGAACTTAGTTCTAAGCCTGTACAGATAAGTAAAAAGCACAACATAAAAAAGCTACTTATAGCACTACTCAAAGAAGAGGGCTTAGAGATACTGACTTGGAGTAAAAAAGCGAGTGCATTAAGAGCTAGAGTAAACTTTGTCAATAAAAACGCAGGAGTGAAGCTTCCTAGTTTCAGTGAGACGAGTCTACTTGAGAGTTTAGAGAGTTGGTTAGAACCATTTATGTCAAGCATAAAAAGTGTGAAAGATTTAGAAGCCTTAGAACTTTATCCTATCTTACTGGGACTACTCTCATGGGAAGAACAACAAGAGTTACAAAGAGTCGCACCTGTGAGTGTAGAAGTTCCAAGTGGTTCAAATATATTTATAGACTATAGTGATATAGACAAACCCTCTCTAAGTGTGAAAATCCAAGAGATGTTCGGACTCCAAGAGACACCAAGTGTTCTAAATGGTACTACTCCCGTGCTAATTCATCTGCTTTCACCTGCTATGCGACCTATACAAACGACTTATGATATTAGTAGTTTTTGGAAGAACTCCTACTCTGAGGTGCGAAAGGAGTTAAGAGGGAAATACAAACGCCACTACTGGCCTGAAGACCCTTACGAAGCAGTGGCTACAAAAAAGACGAAGAAGCATATGATGAATTTAGAGAAAAAAGAGTAAGTTTTTTATCTTCTTGACTTCGTTTTTTCTCTAATTTTTACCATGAGCTGCGTTTTTCTATCTCCCATGTATTCGATGTCAAATTTATCTACTGCTTTTATGAGATCACCCATCTTTTTAAAGCCATAGTTTACTTGAGAAAAAGAAGAGTTTTTTCTTATGTACTTGGAGATGTCTTTAACATCTGCCCAACCTTGTTCGTCAGAAGTTCTCTCTACACCTTGTTTGAGTAGGTTGATGAGCTTGAAGTCTTTTCGTATGTCATAGTTGTTCCCAACATACTTTGTGACGGCTTCTGTGACAGCAGTGTGCTTTTTCTTTGGTACAATATTTTGCTCTGCTTCTTCTTGTTCTTCCTCTTCTTCCTCTAAAGTAGAGAGTTTTTCAACATATATAAATTGACCACAGGCATTTACAAATGCCATTGGAGTTTTTGACTCTCCGTATCCATACACGGTTAAACCATCTGAAAGGATTCTTGTAACGATAGGAGTAAAATCACTATCACTTGTTATCAACACAATAGCTCCTAACTCTTTAGTATAAAGAATATCCATGATATCGATTATCATAGCGATGTCAGTAGCATTTTTCCCTTTTGTATAAGCAAACTGTTGGATAGGTTTGATGTTATAGTCTTGCAAAACATTTTCCCAGCCTTGAAGTTTTCTATCTTTCCAGTCTCCATAGGCTCGCCTAATATTGACCGTACCATATTGTGATAAATCGTCAAATATATCTTCTATGTATTTTGAACTCACATTATCACAATCTATAAACATTGCTATATTTGTTTTTTTTATGAAGATTTTTTAGCCTTTTTATCACTGCGTTTTTCTTTTAACGTTCTTGTTGGTGCTTTCTTAGTCGATTTTTGAGTATCTTTACCTTTTGCCATAATCTTTCCTATGTTTAATTAAAAATTTATTTCTATAAGTACATTGTATTGATATATTCTTATTAGAAGCTTTAGCTAATTATTTTTACTATATTAAGTCTTAATGGTTATAATATCATTAATATTAAGTGTAAAACATAGAATGGATAGAGTTTAATGAGTACAAGTATTTTCGCATTACAATCACCAGCGGGTGGCTTTTTAGATGAAGAGTTAAATAAGTTCAATAAAATATTTGATGAGTGGTGTGTTCAGTTTGATAACTTTGAAGATGCTTCCATCATCGCTCAGAGTTTAGAACATAGAAAGAGTGTTGACATAGTAGAAATCACACCTTTGAGTTATCCTCAGTATTTCTTTTATAAACTTCATGGTGATATTCATGCAACCAGAGAGATGAATGGAAAAATCATCTGTATAGTTGAACCACATATGGGCTCAAACTTTCGGCTTGCCATATGTGACATAGAGACGAAACATGTAAGACTTACAAACACTCGTTACAAGAGTGTATTAAGTGTTGAAGGTGCTTTTGCTCATTATGAAGAGAGATGAAAATGTATGATTATTTACTCTTGACAAGTTTATAGCACAAAAAATTAGTACATACTTGATATAATACTTAAAATATTTTATACAAAAAGACAGAAGATGAACAGAGAAGAAGAACTATCACAACTAGGAGCAGGAGAGACAGAGTATGAGTACTCGTACAATCCAAGCTTACTAGAAACTTTTGAAAATGCTCACCAGAGTAATGACTACTGGGTGACTTTAAACGCAGATGAGTTCACTTCTCTTTGTCCTATTACAAACCAGCCTGATTTTGGCACACTTATCATCAACTATATCCCAGATGTGAAGATGGTTGAGAGTAAGTCTTTGAAGCTCTATCTTTTTAGTTTTATAAACAATGGTGAGTTCCATGAAGATGTGGTAAACAAGATAGGTAAAGACCTAGTGGCACTAATGCAACCAAAGTACCTTGAGATAGTAGGTCTTTTTTATCCTCGTGGGAACATTAGTATTCATCCTCGTTTTTTCTACTCAAACGCAGAGACAAAATACAAAAAGATAGAAGAAACACGCTTTACAAACGCAAACATAAACCCTGTGAGAGTTGGATAGATGAAAAGTATAAAGATACAAAAAGGCACAAGAGTAGAGTTTAGCTCTAATGAACTTCTTTTTTTAGCACAAAGTGGACAACCTTATCGTGGTTCTCTTTATGTAAAGTTTGAATCTTTAGGCGAGAGTTTTGATACTGTATCTTTTAAACGTTACCTCACATCCCTGCGTTGTAAGACCTTAAACGCAGAAGATATCGCCTATGAGATATATACAGAGATAAACAGTAGTATAGATGCGAAGAACCTTGGTGTTGTTGTTGACTTAAGTGCTCGTGGTGGCTTACAACAGCGTCTTAGTTTTGGTGCAGAGTTTATCGTGACACAAAAAAACAATATATTTCAAGTTGGACAGTAATGAAAAATAGTACTTCAATCGCAATAGGTGGTTTTGATGGTATGCACATCGGTCACCAAGAGCTTTTTAGAAACTTAGATGAAAATGGAACTATAGTAGTTATAGAGACAGGGTATGCGAACCTAACACCAGAGCAACATCGTCAAAAGTTTACAGATAAGCGCATCATCTATCTCAAACTTGAAGATATTCGTCATCTTGATGGAGAGGGTTTTATAGCTCTTCTCCAAATGAACTTTCCAAAACTAAACAAAATAATTGTTGGTTATGATTTTCATTTTGGTAAAGATAGACGATACTCTTTTGATGACCTTCGTGAGATGTTTGAGGGTGAGGTTGTTGTGGTTGATGAGGTTAAACATAAAAATGATTCTGTTCATTCTCACAAGATAAGAGCAAAACTTAAACTCGGTGACATAACAGGAGCAAATAAGTTCCTTGGACACAACTACACTATCATTGGTAAGCAGATTCGAGGGCAGGGCATAGGTGCTAAAGAACTTGTAGCAACTATAAACATCCATGCACCTGCGTTTTTGATGCCAAAAGAGGGTGTTTATGTGACTCTTACTCGTATAGACGATGAAGAGCACTTTCATCCTTCTGTGAGTTTTGTAGGTCATAGGGTCACAACTGATGGAAGTTTTTCCATAGAGACACACATACTTGATGGCAAGGTCTTATGTGAGAAAAACGCAGACATTCGGTTTGTAAATTTCATAAGAGAGAACAAGAAGTTTGAGAGCTTAGAAGAGTTAAACGCAGCTATTAAAACAGATATTGCAAAAGCAAGTAAAGAACTGAAATTTTTACAGTTATAAAGGAACAAAGATGAGCATAGAAAGAATTTATTTAGAAGAACGTGAGCCGATTCACTTTAAGTTTGAACAAAATGAAGAGGATTTTATCGTTGACGAGATGGGTCTAGAGTGGAAAGGAAATGGTAATTTCACCATTTTACATATCAAAAAAGTCGAGATGACTACTTGGGATATGATAGCTGCGTTTGCAGAGTACCTGAACATAAACGCAGAGAAGATAGGGTATGCAGGTCTTAAAGATAAACACGCGACTACTACTCAGTACATCAGTATAGAAGCTAGATATGAAAAAGAACTTAAGAGATTTAAACATCCTCAGATAAAGATTCTTAAAAGTACGAGACATACTCACTCTATAAGAATGGGAGACTTAGTTGGAAACCGTTTTACTATCAACCTTTTTGAAGTAAACCAAATCCAAGCAGGTCAAATAGAAAAACTAGCAAGAAAAGCAGAAAAACTGGGACTTCCAAACTACTTTGGTTACCAGCGTTTTGGTCGTGATGGTGACTCTATAGAACAAGCAAAAAAGATGATAGATGGTGACCTAACTATAGAAGATGCAAAACTCAAAAAGTTTCTAATCTCTATCTATCAGAGTGTTTTCTTTAACGAGTGGTTAGTAGAGCGTGTGATGATAAGCCGTGAAGAAAACAACAGTAAATTTTTACTTCTCGAGGGTGATTTATATAGTGACTCTAAGGGAAAACTTTTTACACCAAAACAAGCACAACAAAAAGATTTTGAAGCGCATAAGGTAGTGCCTACTGGTCTACTATGTGGACGTGGTGTCTACCGTTCTCGGGGACGAGCTGGTGAGATAGAAGCTAAGTATGATGATGGATTTTTATACGACAAAGGTCTACGCCGTGATGCTATAATCTTTCCAAAAGATATAGAGATGAAGTATACAAAAGGCTTTGATAAGATGAACATCTCTTTTACTCTTCCAAAAGGTTCGTATGCAACTGTATTCTTAGAGAATATAGCAAGTAAAAACTTCAAGGCTAAAAAGATAAAAGCAAAACCTCAAAGAGCAGGGCGAGTTAAGAAGTAGTTCTTCTTCTCTCTACCACTCTTCCTCTTCTTCGTTTATATCTGAATCATCATATGGATCCATATGTATGAGGATATGACACTTTTTATCTTCAAACACTGCCTTGATTTTTGCTTCTACCTTGTCTGCGATTAGGTGTGCATCGTAGAGTGAAATACTTACATTAAAAACAGCATGAACTGAGACGAAGATATGTGAACCTGACTCTCTTGTTTGAAGATAGTGATATGCTTGAATACTTGGCTCTGTGTCTAAAATAGTTTCTATTTCGTTTACATCTTCATCACAAATAGCAGCATCAAGGAGCATAAGCACACCCTCTTTGATGATAGGAATAGAAGAGTAAATCATATAAAAAGCGATAGCAATACCTAAAATAGGGTCGATAAGTTGTTCAGCAGTAAGCTCTATGGCAACTAGAGCAAAAAGAACTGCACCATTTGAGAAGAGGTCTGTTTTGTAGTGAAGAGAGTCTGCTTTTATGACCATGTTGTTCGTTTTTTTCGCTACATAGGAGAGAAAGGCAACTAAAAACGCAGTGATAACAAAAGAGGCAATCATCACATAGATAGACTCACTCATAAATGCCATCTCTTGAGGATTTACCATTTTGGCTATGGCACTGTAGAGTATAAAAAGAGCTGAGACAGAGATAACTACTCCCTCTATAACGGCAGCAAGAGGTTCTATCTTTGAACGTCCAAAGTGAAAGTTCTCATCGGGTGCTTTTTCTGAGTTTGTAAGTGCATAGTAGTTAAATAGAGAGACAATAAGGTCTAAAAAGCTGTCAATTGCAGAGGCAAGAACGGCGATACTTCCACTCAGTATTCCAACAGTCATTTTCATCAAAACAAGTAGTGCTGCTACTGAACTTGAAACAACCGTAGCTTTTTTCTCTAATCTCATATATACTATCCTTATATTTAGATACAATTATATTAAAATAAACATATTATAGTGATTAAAATGAACCTAGAACAACTTAGAATTGATAGACAAAAATGGATGACATGGAAAAATATAGCACCATTAAGAGAAGCATTAGACTCACTTGAAGTAGTAGAGTCTACAGTAGAACTTGGTGATGTTGTAAAAATATCGGCTGCGTTTGATGAGAAAAAGATTAACGATACTGCTAAGCTTTTGATGCCTTGGAGAAAAGGACCTTTTGAAATAGGGGAAACTTTTATAGACACAGAGTGGCAAAGTAATATAAAATATAATCTACTCAGACCATATTTTAATTTAAAAGATAAAAGAGTTGCCGATATAGGGTGTAACAATGGTTACTATATGTTTCGAATGTTAGAAGATGAACCAAAAGCACTTGTTGGTTTTGACCCATCTCCCCTCTATAAAACGCAGTTCGATTTTATAAACAAGTTTGTTAAGAGTGATATCGTTTATGAACTTCTTGGTGTTGAGCATGTTGAGTTTTATGAAGAGAAGTTCGATACTATCTTCTGTCTGGGTGTTTTGTACCATAGAAGTGACCCTGTGATGATGCTCAAACAGCTGTACAAAGGCTTAGACAAAAAGGGTGAAGTAATCCTTGATACTTTTTACATAGAGGGTGAGGGTGAGATGTGTTTGTGTCCTGAGTCTTCATACTCAAAGATACCAAACATCTACTTTGTCCCAACTATAGGTGCTTTGAAAAACTGGTGTCTTAGAGCAGGGTTTAAATCTTTTGAGATACTAGAAACATCAGTAACAGGAATCGAAGAACAGAGAAAGACACCTTGGATAGAGGGACAATCTTTAGAAGACTTTTTAGATCCAGATGATAGCACGAAAACAGTTGAGGGCTACCCAGCTCCAGCAAGAATATATGTAAGACTAATTAAGGATAAAACATAATGGCAATGACAGCAGAAGAAGAGTTAGAATTAGATGATTATAGAGATATAGAACCTGAGGTAATAGCGAAAACACATCAGAGAGTCAACCAAGAGTTATGTGGTGAAGTGACAAAGTTAGAACATGGTTATGTTGAACTAAGACTTGTTACAACTCCTGAAATGGTTGCTGATGATATAGGGCTTATTCACGGTGGTTTTGTCTTCTCTGCTGCTGATTATGCGGCTATGTTAGCAGTAAATGAGCCAAATGTTGTTCTTGTTGGAAGTGACTGTCAGTTTTTGTCGCCAGTGAAGTTCCATGATGAAGTGAACATTGTTGCTCGTGTTCGTCACAAAGAGGGGAGAAAACGCAACATTCATGTTGAAGCTTTTGTCTTAGATATAAAAGTTTTTGAAGGAGAGTTCAAGACAGTAGTGACGGAACGTCATATCTTGAAACTCAAACTTTTAGATGATGATGGAGAGTTACACTCTTCCCAAGAGTAGAAAAACTCCAAACTCTTTATGTGGCTTTTTGATGGTATTGATATTTTTTATCACTACCTCTTTAAAACCACATTTTTGAACTACTTTTATAAGAGTTTCTTCTTCAAAACCAAAGTGAAAAACACCTGCATTATCTGAGTGAAATGTTCCATCTTCTTTTTCTAAGTCTGCTATAGCTATAAAACCATCTTCTTTGAGATTTTTATATATAGTGCTAAAAAATGCTTCTAAATCTTCTATATGATGCAGAGTCATTGAGCTTACAAGTCCATCATATCTTCCGGATAATGGCTCTTTGATGATGTCTTGGTTGATGGCTTGTATGTTTAAACTCGGAGTGTTTTTTTCCTCTAGTTTTGCAAGCATCTGTGTCGAGGTGTCAACACCGTAAACTTTTTTTACTTTTTGTGCGATTTGGAAACCTAAAAGACCTGTTCCCACACCAAAGTCGATGATTGTCATATCTTTGTTGAGTTCAAACTCTTTTTCAATAGCGTCAGCGATAACTGATGCACCATTTACCCTTACGTCACCCTTGTCCCAACCCTCGGCTCTCTTATCGAAGTGACTCATAGTGAGTTAATCCACTGATCAGCATACTTCTGTTCTTGTTTAATAGTAGTAGTTCCACCATGACCAGGGTAGAGTGTTCTGTCGAAGTCGAGTTTTTTGAACTTTTGTAGAGAAGTTTTCATATCTTGGGGACTTGAGTAAGGAAAATCTGTACGACCTATGCTGCGTTCAAAGATGAAGTCACCACTAAACATAACATCTCCTATCTCTATCATAGAACAACCCGGACAGTGTCCAGGAAAGTGATGAAACTTCACATCTATGCCATCGAAGTTTATAGTCTCATCTGGTTTAACAACAACATCAGGAGTAGATGGAGGCAGGTCTGGCATCCACTCACTCTCAGTAAGTAAAGGAACATCTCCCTCAGGAGTATAGAGTTTTATGCCTAGCTCTTTTTGAACCTCTGCGTTCGACCAAACATGGTCAAAGTGTCCGTGAGTGTTGAGAATGGCTACAGGGTTTGTAACATTTTGTTTTACCCACTCTGTTGCATTAACACCTGGATCGATAATAAAATCTTTTCCATCTATGGTAGCGATGTAACAGTTCGTCTGGTACATTCCCATAGGCTGTACTTTTATAGTCATAATAATCTCTTTTTTAGGCTTATTATAGCATCATTAGCTTATGAATTTTTATAAAGAATTAGAACTAATATTAGAAGAGAAAACACTTCAGGGTAAAATAAAAAGATTTGAGAATTTCTATCTGGCTTATAAAAACGCAGAGATAGAGTTTGAAGAAGAGTATACTCCAAAGGTTTTTAAAACACCTTCTTATACAGACATCTGTAAGGTCGTCCCTCCTCAAAATGTTCCAAAACGCAGTAATCTTACACAAGCAGAAGGACAGATAAATCTGCTTCATGCCATAGCTCATATAGAGTACTCTGCTATAGATTTGGCTCTTGATGGGGCATATAGATTTGTAGGGCTTCCTAAAAAGTATTATGATGACTGGTTAGAAGTTGCAGATGATGAGATAAGACACTTTTTGATGTTAGAAACCCTACTTCAAGAGTTAAACGCAGGCTATGGAGATATAGAAGTGCATAATGCTCTCTTTGAGGCAAGTCAAAGAACGCAGACCTTAGTTGAGAGAATGGCAGTTGTTCCACGATACTTAGAAGCAAATGGACTTGATGCAACACCGATGATACTTACAAAACTAAAAAAGCTACCAAAAAGTGAGATGATAGGGAAGATAATAGCTACCCTAGAAGTTATACTCCAAGAGGAGATAGACCATGTCAAAAAAGGGGATGTCTGGTTTAACTACGCTTGTGAGAAAGAATCACTCTCCACTGATGTCTATTTTCAAATCATAGATAAGTACTATCCACAAGGATTTCTTCGTCCTAAAAACCTAAACTTAGAGGCACGAAAAGAGGCAGGTTTCTCTTGTAGTGAACTCAAGTTTATGGCAAAAAAAGAAGTCTGTTAGCTTAATTCCTCATTTGTTACTAATCTTAGTTATAATTAAGAAAGTTAATAAATACTAAAGGTTCTAACTATAATATGAGTAAATATTCACAAATTGCAGAGTACTTAGAGCACTTCTTAGATAGTGAAGTTCGTAAAACTGGTATTAAGAGGGTTGTTATAGGACTTAGTGGAGGTTTAGACTCCGCGGTTGTAGCAGTTCTTGCACAGAGGGTTTTCAAAGAAGATTTACTCTGTGTCAAGATGCCTTCTCACTACTCATCTATGAGTTCACTAGATGATGCTGATGAGTTATGTCGTGATTTTAGTTTAAACGCAGAGGTAGCTTCTATAGAGCCAATGTTAAGAGCTTATGAAGAGATGAATCCTAACTTAGATAACCTACGAAAAGGTAACTTCTCTTCGAGAATGAGAATGTCAACTCTTTTTGATATCTCAGCTCGTGAAAATGCTCTCGTTTTAGGGACAAGTAACAAGAGTGAGTTGATGCTTGGTTATGGAACACTCAACGGAGACTTAGCCTCAGCTGTAAACCCTATTGGCGATATGTATAAGAGCGAAGTTTTTGAGTTCGCAGAGTACCTTGGTGTCAGTAAGTCTATCATCAAAAAACCACCTTCGGCAGATTTGTGGGATGGACAGAGTGATGAGGCTGATTTAGGTTACACTTATGCACAACTAGATGAGGCTATGAAACTTTATGTAGAAGATAGACTCAGCCGTGATGAGATAGTATCTAGAGGTATAGATGCAAAGATGTTAGATATGATAATAGGACGAATTTTTCGTAACCATTTTAAGAGAAAAATGCCTTTAATCGCTAAACTAACATCAAGAACTCTCAACCATGATTTTAATTATCCAAGAGATATAAGACTATAAATATTAATAAGGAAATATAATGACAATACCATTTAACAAATTTGAAAGCTCTCGTGAGGCTCACTCAAATGTAAGTGATGTACTTGATGGTGAAAATATCAATCAGGTTCAAGCACTCCAAGATGAGTTTGCATCTTATGTTGGAGCTGATTATGCTCTAGCGACTTCACACGGGACATCTGCTCTTCATTTAGCGATGTTAGCACTTGACTTAAAACGTGGAGATAAGGTTGTTTGTTCTGTAAACGCACATCCAAATGTTCCAGAAGTTGTACGTCACTTTGATGCTGAACCTGTGTTTATAGACATAGAAGAGGGTTCTTACAACATAAACCTCGATAAGTTAGAGTCTTATCTACAAGACAACAAGTCCAAAAAACTCAAGGCAGTTGTTGTGACTCACCTTGGTGGTGTTTGTGTTGATTTAGATAGAGTCTATAAGATGGCAAAAATCTATGATGTGAAAATTGTAGAAGATGCAAGTGACGCTCTTGGTGCAACATACAAGGGTAACAAAATAGGCTCAACAGGTGCTGATATAGTATGTTTTAACTTCTCTCCACACCTCAAGAAAAACATCTGTAATGGTGGAATGCTAGTTACAAACGATGATGAAATCATGGAACGTGCGCGCCTACTTGCAAACCATGCGATTTCTCGTGATGAAGACTCACTCAAGTATATCTATGATGTTATAGACATAGGAAATGACTACTCTTTAAGTGAGTTAAACGCAGCCTACATTCGTGCGCAAGTGAGTGAGCAAGATGCAAGCATAGCAAGACAAAAAGAGATAGCAAATATGTACAGCACTGCTCTTGATGGTGTTGAGCATATTACAGTTCCAGATATGTTAAGTGATGAAAATCCATTCTCTTTATATATCGTAAAAATTGATAAAAACCGTGACTCTTTTGCCGTTGAGATGAGAGATGCCGGAATAGGAACAGGACTACACTACATTCCTCTTCATCTTTTAACTTACTACAAGTCAAAGTACTCTTTACGTGTTAATGATTATCCGGTTGCACTGCGTTCATATCAGCAAGTTCTTTCTCTTCCTATCTACTCAAGTATGGATGATAAAACTGTAAAAACTGTTATAGACAAAATCAAAAAAATCGCAAAAACAAGAGTATAGTCACTTCTTGAAAACTTCTCTTGTTTTTTGGGTTGAAGAGTATTTTTACAAGCCAAGACTACTACAAAAACTACTCTCAACACTTCTACTCCCTCTGTCATGGTTATACTGCGGAGTGATGTGGCTGCGTTTTAAGAGTAAAACTCAGCAAGACTTTGCAATAGACATCATAAGTGTTGGTAACCTAAGTGTTGGAGGAAGTGGTAAGACACCTCTTGTAACGGCACTAGCGAGTAGATATGAAAACGCAGCCATTATTTTGCGTGGTTATGGACGAGCATCACAAGGCTTATATGTTGTAAAGTCTAAAGAGAAGATTTTAGAAGATGTAAGTATTAGCGGTGATGAGGCTATGATATATGCACACAAGCTAAAAAACGCAGTAGTTATAGTGAGTGAAGATAGAAAAATGGCTATTTTAAAAGCTAAAGAGATGGGTTGCAAGATTGTTTTTTTAGATGATGCGTACTCAAAGCACGACATTAAAAAACTAGACTTACTTATAGAAGTAAAATCTCCAAACAACTCTTGTCTGCCATCTGGTCCTTTTAGAGAGAAGCTTTATGCCGATAAAAACGCAGTAGTTTTGAGAGATGGAGAAGATTTTAAGAGGGTAGTGACTCTTAAAGATAGATGTGATAAAATGTCTCTATTAACTGCCATCGCACGACCTCAAAGGCTAGATGAATTTCTCCCTGAAGTTGTGAGCAAAACTTACTTTGCAGACCATCACTCATTTGTAAAGAGCGAGCTTGAAGAGGTTTTAGCTAAGGATGGTTCGGATTCACTTTTAGTAACATACAAAGATTTTGTAAAAGTTGCATCTTTTGGACTTCCTCTCTCCTTACTTGACCTTGATGTTCAAGTAAAAGAAGAAGTATTTGAAACAATAGGGAAATACATTGCAAGCAAAAATTGAAACAGTAAAAACACTTCTTGAAGCACTTCCATTTATAAAAGAGTTTCGTAAAGAGATTGTTGTTATCAAGTATGGTGGTTCAGCTCAAACATCACCACAACTCAAAGAGAAATTTGCTGAAGATATCTTGCTTATGTATCTTGTAGGTATTAAACCTGTTATCGTTCACGGTGGTGGCAAAAAAATCACTGAGATGCTCGATGCTCTCAACATTGAAACTAAGTTCATTGAGGGGCAGAGAGTAACTACCAAAGAGGTGATGAGAATTGCTGAAATGATTTTAAGTGGTGAGATAAACAAAGAGATAGTTTCACTACTAAACTCTCATGGGGCAAAGGCTATTGGTGTGAGTGGTAAAGATGCACACTTTATCACGGCAAAAGCGAAAGACTTCGCAAAATGGGGACTGACAGGAAATATAACTGAGATAAAACCAGACGTACTTTGTAACTTAATAAGTGAAAACTTTGTTCCAGTTATCGCCCCAATCGCAGCAGGTGAAGAGATGGGTCATCCCGGGTTTAACATAAACGCAGACCTTTGTGCTTCTTATGTTGCAAAGGCAGTTGGTGCAAACAAAATCATCTTTTTAACAGATACAGAGGGTGTTTTAAATAAAGACAAAGAACTCTACTCCACATTGACTAAGGCAGAGGTTCAAGCTCTTAAGAGTGATGGGACTATTTATGGAGGGATGCTACCAAAGGTTGATGCCTGTCTTGAAGCACTCTCTGGTGGAGTTCAAAAAGCTCACATAATCGATGGTAGACTTGAACACTCTATGTTACTTGAGCTTTTTACATCAGAAGGTGTAGGAACTCAAATTGTTAGTGAGTAGTTAGTGCGAACTTTTTTACAGATTTTTATCACATTAGTATTACTTAGTAGTGTGAGTTTTGCTGAACAATTTAAAGATATAAAAAAAATATCTCTAAAAAAGGATGAGCAAAAGAAAATTCTTGTAAAATATGGCAAATATGAGAGACTTTTTAAATTTAGATGGACACTCTATGTAAATGAGGGCTTAGTTCTACTTCGCTCTTACGATAGAGTGGTGGCGCAAAACATTTTGTATTTGAACAATACTAACCAAAGTTTTAAGCAGGTGTTTAAGACAAGAGGTGCTGATTTGTACGAGCCACCTTATATGCTAGTTAAATTTAAAGAGTTTGATTTTGAAAAAAATGAAGCTGTATTTGAACTTTTTTTACATGATAAAAAAAATCAAATAGAGATAAAATACCTAAAAAATAGTTAAAGTGAGAAGATGCAAAGAGTTGAACTAGAGTTAGCAAGACTGATTAAAGAGATAGATTATGATGAAGTTACAGAACTTTTTTCAAACCTAAATGGTGGAAAACGTCTGCGTGCAAAACTAATCTTGAAAATAGCAGGTGAACATAAAGATGCCCCTCTTTTAGCCGCAGTGGTAGAACTTATCCATGCGGCATCACTTCTTCATGATGATGTTATAGATGAAGCGATGACAAGACGTGGTGTTACTTCTGTAAATGCTAGTGAGGGAAGTAAGACGGCTGTCATGCTTGGAGATATTCTCTACTCAAAAGGTTTTACGGAATTGGTTTCTTTTCCTAGAGAGGTTGCTCGCGAAATCGCATCTTCTGTTACGGCACTCTCTAAGGGTGAAATGATGGACGTAAAAATGGCAGAAGAGTTTAACTCTGATGAAGAGCTTTATCTTAAAATGCTCTACCTTAAAACGGCAACTCTAATAGAGTCAGCAGCAAAGGCAAGTGCACTACTTGTGGGCAAAGATGCTCAAAAGCATGCACTTTATGGACGAAATCTTGGACTCTCATTTCAGATTATTGATGATATTTTAGATATTACAGCGAGTGAGGAAGTTCTTGGTAAACCTGCTATGAATGATTATGTAGAAGGGAAGTGTACACTTCCATATATCTACCTCTATGAGCACTTAAACGCAGAAGATAAGGAGAAACTTATCTCATACCATACAAAATCTCTCAATGCCGATGAAACATCTTGGATAAAAGAAAAAATGAGTGAACATAAAACAGTTGAAAAGTCATTCTTACTTGCTCAAAAGCTCTCTAACGAAGCCAAAAAGGCGATGAGTGATGATACTGATTTAGTAAATATCTTAGAAACTATGATAAAAAGAAGTTATTAATGCACTACTTAAATATAAGCTTTACACATAAAAACTCTACAATGGAGATACGAGAAAAACTCTCTTATCCTGATGATGAAAATAAGCGTGGATGTTTAACAAAACTGACACAGACTGACTCTATCTCTGAAGCGATACTTATCTCAACTTGTAACAGAATGGAAGTTCTTTGTAACTGTAACGATATTCCCTCAGCAACACAGCATATCTTTGAGATGCTCTCAATGCGTTCTGGTGTGAGTATAGAAGAACTTGAGGGTAGAGCTGATATTTTTGATGACTCATCAGCTATCCACCATCTTTTTTCTGTAGCTGCATCACTAGACTCAATGGTGCTAGGTGAAACGCAGATAGTAGGACAACTCAAAGATGCATTTAGATTTGCATATGACAACCGTTTTTGTGGTAAAAAACTGGCTCGTGCAATGAAGTCTGCGTTTAAGTGTGCTGCGAATGTAAGAAACTCAACAGACATCTCTTCAAAACCTGTTTCAATGGCTAGTGTGGCAGTGAGTAAACTCAAATCTTTAGTAGATACAGTTGCCGATAAAAAAGCACTTGTAATTGGTGTTGGTGAGATGAGTGAAATCACGGCAAAACATCTCGTAAACGCAGGTGCAGATGTTTACATAATGAATAGAACGCAGCATAAGGCAGAAGCATTGGCAAAAGTGTGTGGTGTAAAAACTCTTCCTTTTGATCAGCTTAGTAGCGCTATAAATGAGTTTGAGATTCTCTACACAGCTACATCTTCATATGCACCTATTATCACAGATGCCATAATAGAACCAAGAGACTTTGATAGATACTGGTTTGACCTTGCACTTCCTCGTGACATCAACTACAACAAGGGCGAGAGAATCAATCTTTATGTTATAGATGACCTCAAAATCATAGTGGATGAAAACCTTAACTTTAGAGAAGAAGCAGCTCGTGGGGCACACAGAATTATTGGACGTGGGATAGTTGAGTTTTTTGAGTGGTTAAATACACAAGATGTAGAACCTATCATCAAAGAGATATATACAAAGGCTCAAAACGCAGCCAGTGCAGAATCTACTCGAGCGATAAACGCAGGGTATATTCCTAAAGAGTTTGAAGCTCAGGCACAAAGGATGTGTGAACAAGCACTGAAGAGATTTTTACACGATATTACGCAGAGTATTAGAAATGGTTCTGAAGATAAACACTCAGAACTTTTAACGAATGCAATGACATCACTAATGAAAGAGAAAAAGGAAAAAAATGAGAAGAAGTAGAGCGTTTATACCAACAAGTAAAGAAGCACCATCTGATGCAGTTTTAGCAAGTCATATCTTTTTATCTCGTGCTGGTTTTGTGTCTCAAACTGCCGCAGGACTCTACAACTATTTGCCACTCGCAAAGCGTGTAATTAAAAAAATAGAAAATGTTATCAACGAAGAGATGACTAAGGTAGGAGCACAAGAGACAGAACTTAGTTTTGTAACACCAGCTGCACTTTGGGAAGAGTCTGGACGTATAGAGAAGTTCGGAAAAGAACTTCTGCGTTTTCATGATAGAAAAAACAATCTTTTTGTTCTAGGACCGACACATGAAGAGATGATGGTAGACTTAGTTCGTAACCGTATCACTTCATATAAGCAACTTCCTGTAAACCTTTACCAGATTAAAACTAAGTTTCGTGATGAGGCTAGACCTCGTTTTGGACTTATGCGTGGACGTGAGTTTATCATGAAAGATGGCTACTCGTTTCATGCTTCTAATGAAGACTTAGATAGAGAGTTCTCTATGATGGAAGATGCTTACAAAAAAATCCTTACTCGTTTAGGACTTGACTATAGAGTTGTTGAGGCTGATAGTGGAAGTATTGGTGGGAGTGGAAGTAAAGAGCTTATGGTTATCGCTGATAGTGGTGAAGATACTATTGCTATCTGTTCTAAGTGTGAGTACGGAGCAAATGTAGAAGCAGCTATAAGAGGTAAAAGAGAAGAGATTCCAGAAGCTCCAGAAGCTGAGTTTAATAAGTTCTTGACAAAAGATACTTCGAGCATAGAGTCTTTAGCTGCGTTTTTTAAGGTAGATGCTTACTACACTATAAAATGTGTTGCCAAAAAAGTTGTCTACGATGAGGGAAGTGAGATAGTTCTTTTCTTCCTTCGTGGAAATGATAATCTTCAAGAGGTAAAAGCTCTCAATGCAACAGAGGCAATAGAGATAGTAGATGCAAGTGAAGAAGAACTCAAAGAAGCTGGAATCATTCCAGGTTTTATCGGTCCACTCGACCAAGATAAGGCAAAACATGTAATCGATAGTGATTTACAAGGTGCTACAAATATGATTTGTGGAGCAAATGAACTTGATTATCACTTCGTTGGTGTTGATATGAGTGTCTTAAGTGAGGTAGCTTATTTTGCTGATATCTCTGAGGTAAATGCAGGCGATAGTTGTCCTCATTGTGATGGTGAACTCTCTTTTACAAAGGGAATAGAAGTTGGACATATCTTTAAACTTGGTACAACTTACTCAGAGGCACTCAAGGCTGAGTATCTTGATGAAAACGGTAAAGCTCAGCCTTTTATCATGGGAACATACGGTATGGGTGTATCTCGTCTTGTCGCTTCTGTGATAGAACAACATCACGATGACAATGGCTGTATCTGGACAAAAGAGACAGCACCTTACATGGTAAATGTAATGGTTAGCAATATCAAAGATGAAGAGCAGATGAAAGCTGGAGAAGAACTCTATGCACAACTGCAAAACGCAGGCGTTGAAGTGATGCTAGATGATAGAAAAGAGCGCTTTGGTTTTAAGATGAAAGATGCTGAACTGATAGGTTTTCCTTACACAGTTATCGTCGGTAAAGAGCTTGTAAATGGAAATGTACAGATTTTTGATAGAAAAACTACAGAAAAAACTGTAGTGGGTGCTCAAGAAGTGTTTGCTAAAGTGATGGAACTTATCTAATGCTATACTTTTTAGTATATCTCTTTTTAGAAGTTCTTATATCTGTTAATATCTCTTCAGGTATTGGTGGATTTGCAACATTTTTAGAGATAGTGTTTTCTGCATTTATTGGGGTTTCTATTTTAGTTAATTTTAGAAAAACTATTGTAGAAAACATGACAGCAGTCTCCTATAACTGCATCGATTTGGAGCAGTTTCAAAGACTTAACCTTTTTACTCTTTTTGGGGCAATTTTACTTATTGTTCCAGGGTTTCTTACTGACATCATTGGAGTGCTTATGCAGTTTAGTGTTTTTACGAGTATGTTGGTTAACCGTTATAATGTAAAATCAGGTAATTGTAAAACAGAATTTAGTGAACAAAATAGTATACAAAAGGATTCAGATGTCATCGATGTTGAAATTATTAGCGATAGTAGCACTACTAAGTAGTCTAACTTACGCAGAGAGTACGAGTGAAAAATTAGAAGACTTCTTAACAAGTGAGTTTGAGGATAACCCTAGACTTAAGTCTGTAGAGGTTAAGGTGGGCGACATTGTTCCCCTTAAAGACTTAAAAGGCTGGAATGCTTATGTAGTCAATGTCCAAGCAGTTTTAAATGAGAAACCTAAAGATACAATACATCAAAAAATGATTTGGTTTTCAGATGGTAAAATAATCACAAAAGAACTTACAAATATGATTAATGGTCAAAATTTAGCAGAGCTTGTAAAGCCTGACTTTAAACCTTCTTACTACTCAAAGAAAAATCTTATTTATGGAAATGCAAATGCCAAACATAAGGTAGCGATTTTTTCTGACCCTCTTTGTCCATTTTGTAGAGGCTTTGTTCCAGGTGCTATAAAAGATATGAAAAAAGATCCTAAAAAGTTTGCTATATATTATTATCATTTTCCACTTCCTCGTCTGCATCCAGCAGCAGTTGTTTTAGTTCAAGCAGCAGCAGCAGCTGAGCATAAAGGCTTTAAGAATGTAGTTCTTAAGATGTACAATGTTAAAGTAAATGCTAAAGAGACAAACCCTAAAATAATATTAGCTGCGTTTAACAAGGCAGTAGGCTCAAATGTAAGTGTTGCTGATTTGAAAAATCCAGCAGTTATAAAACAAGTAAAATTTGATGCAGAGGTTGCTTCTAACTTAATGGTTGGTGGAACTCCAACACTCTATCTTGATGGCAAGATAGATAACACTAAGAAAAAATACCAAAAGATAAAATAACAATGACAAAATTAACAATAGCAACAAGAGTTTCAGACCTAGCACTTTGGCAGGCTTACCATATTCAAGATAGAATAGAGGCTGCGTTTCCAGAGATAAAAGTAGAGTTAAACAAGATAGTAAGTAATGGTGATAAAATCTTAGATAAACCACTAGCACTTATCGGGGGTAAGGGACACTTTACTAAAGAGCTTGAAGATGCGATGTTAGCTGGAGAAGCAGATATCGCAGTTCACTCACTCAAAGATGTCCCTACTTATATACCAGAGGGCTTAGAACTTGTTGCGGTAACTCAAAGACAAGACCAAAGTGATGTTTTCTTGTCTCATAAGTATGCAAGTCTTGATGACTTACCTCAGGGTGCAGTTGTAGGAACAACAAGTTTGAGACGACGTATGCAACTACTCCAGAAAAGACCAGATCTAAAAGTAAAAGATTTACGTGGAAATGTAAACACAAGACTTAGAAAACTTAGCGAGGGTCAATACGATGCAATTATACTCGCTTGGATAGGTCTTAGTAGACTTGACCTACTTAAAGATATTCCATTTACAGATAAACTTTCACTTGATATGATGATACCTCCAATGGGTCAAGCAGCACTTGGAATAGAGATAGTTAAAGGCAATGATAAACTTAGAGAAATTGCAGAATTTTTAAAAGATGAAGATACCTATCTATGTACTCAAATAGAACGTGATTTTATATCTAAGATAGGGGCAGGTTGCTCTGCTCCTGTTGCTTGTAATGCTGTGATAAACGCAGGCGAAGTTACTTTTAGAGTGATGTTAGGCTTCCCTGATGGAACAAATGTAATGCACGAAAAAGTAGTAGTTCAAGCTGATAAGTCGAAAAATATTGGTTTAGAACTAGCTCAAAAGATGATAAGCAATGGTGCTTTAGAACTCTTAGAAAACGCAGAGAAGATAGCCTTTAAAGATGAAATGCCACAAAGATTATAAGAGAATATAAAATATGAAAAAAACAATAGCACTCCTTAAAAAACATGATGAAATTACTCTTATAGATGCAGAGTTAGATATATACTTAGAGATTCCACATATCGCCTATGGTGAAGTGAAAAAAGAAGATGGTGGAAAAGCATTACTCTTTACAAATGTTATAGATAAAAAGAGTGGAGTGAAGTTTGAAGAACCAGTTCTTATGAATGTATTTGGTTCATACAAGCGTTGTGAACTTCTTTTTGGGAGAACTATTGAGTCTGTTGCTGATGAGATAACTAATCTTTTACATATGAAACCACCAGTAGGTATCATCAATAAAATTTCTAAGGCAAAAGAACTTTTTTCACTCAAAAATATCTTTCCAAAGAGATTAAAAGGCAAGGGTGCTTGTCAAGAACTTACATTTTTAGAAAATGATATAGACCTTTATAAACTTCCTGTTTTAACTACATGGGAACAAGATGGAGGGCCATTTATTACAATGGGTCAGGTGTATACTCAAAGTCTTGATGGCGAGATGGTTAACCTTGGAATGTATAGACTTCAAGTGTATGATAAGAACCACTTAGGAATGCACTGGCAGATACATAAAGACTCTTCACACTTTTTTGACCAGTACCAAAAAGCTGGAAAGAAGATGCCTGTAAGTATCGCAATAGGTGGAGACCCTCTTTATACTTGGTGTGCAACTGCACCACTCCCTTATGGTGTCAATGAGTTACTTATGTATGGTCTTATCACCAAAAAACCTGCTCAGCTTGTGAAGTCTCTTACTACTCCTCTATATATTCCTAAAGATGTGGACTATGTTATAGAGGGTTGGGTAGATACTAATGAGATGAAAATAGAAGGTCCTTTTGGTGACCATACAGGTTACTACACGCTTGAAGAGCCTTATCCTGTTATGGAAGTCTCTGCTATTAGTATGAAAAAAGAGAGAACGTATCTTGCAACAGTTGTTGGGAAACCACCACTAGAAGATAAGTATATGGGTTGGGCTACTGGAAAGATATTTTTTCCACTTTTAAAGACAACTGTTCCTGATTTACTTGACTATCATATGCCAGAAAACGCAGGCTTTCACAACCTTATTCTCGCAAAAATGCAACCACTTTATAAGGGTCATGCAAAACAGTTTATGCATGCTTTTTGGGGTGCAGGACAGATGAGTTTTGTAAAACATGCCATCTTTGTTGATGAAAAAGCACCCTCTTTAAATAACTATGAAACTTTTGCTACATATGTTTTGAACCGTTTTACTCCAAAATCAATGTTTATTACAGAGGGTATCTTAGATGCACTTGACCACTCTTCTCCTGAGACATTAGTTGGTGGTAAGCTTGGTATTGATGCAACTGCTGCTGTGCCAGTAGAAGCTCCACAACTTCTTGGAGATGAAGAACTTTTGATAAAGGTTAAAGAGCTTATTCCTGAGGCAAAAGAACTTCACCAGTTTATGAGAAGAACAAAGAATCCTATAACTGTTATAACAGTAGATAAGAAAAAAACGGCTCGTGAATACTTTGAAGCACTTATAACATTAAGTACAAATATCAGAATTGTGGTTTTTGTAGATGAAAAGAAGAACGATGTCTTAAACTCATATATGCTTATCTGGAGAGTTACAAACAATATAGATGCACAAAGAGATATCTTTATCTCTGGATTAATGGTTGGAATTGATGGAACAAACAAGAGTAAGATTGATGGTTTTACTAGAGAATGGCCAGATGATGTTGAGTGTACTCAAGGTGTTATAGAGTCTTTAAAGAGTAGAACACTTTGGAATTTAGATGATAAGGTATATAATAAGTTTCAATTATAACTATTTAGGCATTTAAATAATCAAATTTAAGTGATATAAGGAATATATAATAATTTCTAATGTATTATATTTCCATTACAAAGAGGGCATATATGACAAAGTTTTTACTAATTCTTTTATCACTTACTATTTTTTCACTTACTTCATCAAACGCAGCAATTTATAAAGGACAAAGAGTCTTTGTAAAAAAATGCTTGAAATGCCATGAAGGTGGACAAGAGTTTGTTGCAAAATATAAGATAAAAAAATGGAAAAAATGGATGAAGAAGAAAGGTAAGGGTCTTGCCAAACTTCACCTTAAAGAGAATGAAGCAAAAAAATCATGGAAATATTTTAAAAGTAAAAAATATAGTAAAAAGACAAAACACTTAAAACAGTTTGTTGTTGAGTATGCAAAAGATAGCGGTAATGTTCCTGCTTGTAACTAGATAATAATCTAACTTCTTTATATAAAGCAGAGCATCTCTGCTTTAAACCCTCTTATAACTTTGTAAAATCACCTTATTTCGCTAAAATACGAAACTTTTTAAAATCGGAGATATACCTTATGGAAAAAATGTGGTCAGGTCGCTTTAGTGCGAGTGCTTCAAGCCTTTTAGATCAATTTAATGCTTCAATTATGTATGATAGAAAACTTTATCGTGAAGATATTGAGGGCTCATTAGCTCATGCTGCTATGCTTGCAAAGCAAGGTATCTTAAATACACAAGAACTTCGTCAGATTGTTGATGGACTCAATCAAGTGATGCAAGAGATTGAATCTGGAGAGTTTGAGTGGAATATCTCTGATGAAGATTTACATATGGGCATTGAGAAACGTCTTACTGCTATTATTGGTGATGCTGGAAAAAAACTCCATACTGCTAGAAGTAGAAACGACCAAGTAGCTGTTGATTTTCGTCGCTATGTTATTCGTAAAAATGGCGAAATAGTAGAAGCACTTAAACTTCTTATGAAAGAGATAGTTGTTATAGCTGATAAACATACTCAGACTCTTATGCCTGGTATGACTCACTTACAACATGCTCAGCCTATTAACTTTGGTTTCCACTTAGGGGCATATCTCTCTATGTTCAAACGTGATATTCAAAGATTTGAGTCATCAGCAGAGCGTAACAATGTATCTCCACTTGGTTGTGCAGCACTTGCTGGAACACCACATAATGTTGACCGTGGTATGACTGCTGAGATTCTTGGTTTTGATAGTGTAAGTGTAAACTGTTTAGATACAGTAAGTGATAGAGATTTTGCATTAGAAATCCTATTTAACATTTCAACAATGATGATGCATATCTCTCGTTTAAGCGAAGAGCTTGTAATGTGGTCTTCATATGAGTTCGGTTTTGTTGAGCTTAGTGATGAGTACTCAACAGGTAGCTCAATCATGCCACAAAAGAAAAACCCTGATGTTCCTGAGCTTCTTCGTGGTAAGACAGGTCGTGTTTATGGTTCACTTATGGGTCTTCTAACTGTTATGAAAGGATTACCTTTAGCTTACAACAAAGATACTCAAGAAGATAAAGAGGGTGTTTTTGATTCTATAGAGACTGCTGAACTGTCACTAGAGATTTTAAAAGAAGCTCTTAAAACGATGGAAGTAAAAGCTCACAACATGGAATCAGCTTGTGCAATAGGACACCTATCTGCAACTGATTTAGCTGACTATCTTGTTGAGAAATGCGATATACCATTCCGTGAAGCTCACTTTATAACAGGTCGTGCTGTTGCAAAAGGTGAAGAGTTAAGCATTGACCTCTCAAAGATGGATTTTAAATATCTTAAAGAGATTGATGCACGTATCAATGAAGATGTTATGGAGTACTTAGGTCTTCGTCACTCTATGAATGCAAGAACTTCTGAGGGTGGAACAGCTACTACAAGAACGCAAGAACAATTAAAATATTTTAAAAACTATTTAGAGGCATAAACTATGAAAATAACTGTAACACATAAAGATGCAATGAAATTTGAAGCTAAAACTGCAAAAAGTAGTTTCATCATAGACTGTCCTACAATCTCTCCTATTGAGTATTTTTTATCAGGGATTATTACTTGTAGTGCAACGGATATTATTTTAATTCCTAAGAACCAAGGTAAAACTGTAACTGATTTAGTAGTTGATGGAGAAGTTCTAAGAAACGAAGCACACCCTTGTAAGTTTAATACTCTGCATTTAACATACAGTTTTAACTCTGATGCAGATGATGTTACAGCTTCTCGTTGGGTAATGGCTTCTGTTGAAACATACTGCTCAACAATCAATACTATTCGTGATACGACTAAAATAACATACTCAATCACTCATAATGGAAACTTAGTCAAAGAAAATCAAGAGATGATTTCAGGTCAAGGTTCAACAATCGATATGGGTAACATCGAAGGCTGTCCAAGCTAAAAAGCTGGCTTTTGCCATGCTTTTTTATAAATTCCTCAAATAATATGGCACCACGCCATTTTTTTCACACTTTATTCAAATATCATCTAAAATACAATTAGAAAAAGTATAAAGGATAATGTATGTTTGAAATGACAATGGTATTAATGGCAACAGCAGTTTTGGGAACAATAGCATATGAGTTTACAATGATATTTAGAGGTCGTGAGTGGGGAGAGAATGCTAGTACATTTTTCTAGCATTCATTTAGAACTTGAAGCTTATATTAGAGATTGTTTTTCGGGTCAGCATCACTAAAATGTCCCCAAGCTAACTTAGTTCCACCTAAGATATGAAAATGTAGATGTTTCACTTCTTGTCCTCCATTTTCTCCGATGTTTGTTATGACTCTATAGCCACTTTTCTCAATCTTTACAGCACGAGCAACTTCTTTGATAAACTCTGTCATTCCTGACATTAACTCTCCACTCACATCGTCAAAACTATCAACATGAACTTTTGGAATAACTAAGATATGTACAGGAGCTTTTGGGTTTATATCATGAAAGGCGAGAAAATTATCATCCTCAAGAATGATGTTTGAAGGGATTTCTTTATTAATAATTTTACAAAATAGACACATGGATAGTTTCCTTGTTTTTAATTTATTATATCACAAGAAAAGTGCTTTCAAGCTAATTATTAGTAAAAATTGACTATAATCTCTCTTAAAATTTATACAATTATGGATGATGAAACTTGAAAGAATGGTATGACAAAATTAAAGACGCTACAAGTGTTGAAGTATTAGAAGAGATTCGAATTGCTGTGTTTGGCAAGAAAGGTGTTCTGGCCGCAGAATTTGCAAAGATGAAAGACCTTTCTGGCAAAGAAAAAGGTGTTTTAGCAAAAGAGTTAAACACACATAAGTCAGCTCTTATGAATGAGTTTACAGCGAAGAAAATCGCTCTACAAACTCAAGAACTCAAAGAGGCTATGCAGGCAGAAGCTATAGATGTTTCTATGTTTAACACATCGTCTCAATCAGGTGCACTACACCCTGTAATGGAGACAATGGATAAGATAGTTGAGTATTTCTCATCTATGAACTTCTCTGTTAAAACAGGTCAAATGGTTGAAGATGATTTTAATAACTTTGAAGCATTAAATCTTCCAAAGTATCATCCAGCTCGTGATATGCAAGATACATTTTACTTTAAAGATGAGATGATGCTTCGTACACACACATCACCTGTTCAGATTAGAACTATGATGTCAACAAAACCACCTATCCGTATGATAGCACCTGGTGCTGTGTTCCGTCGTGATTATGATCTTACACATACACCTATGTTTCACCAAGTAGAAGGACTTTTAGTTGATGAAGAAGGAAAAGTCTCTTTCGCAAACTTAAAGTATATCTTAGAAGATTTTTTAAGATATATGTTTGGCGACATTGAAGTACGTTTTCGTCCATCATTTTTCCCTTTTACAGAACCATCAGCAGAGGTAGATATCTCTTGCGTTTTTTGTAAGGGTGAGGGCTGTCGTGTCTGTTCACATACAGGTTGGTTAGAAGTTCTAGGTTGTGGAATAGTAGACCCAAATGTTTTTGAAGCAGTAAAATACAAAAATGTAAGTGGTTATGCCTTTGGATTAGGAGTTGAAAGATTCGCTATGCTAATTCACCAAATTGGAGACCTTCGTTCACTGTTTGAAGGTGATATAAAGTTACTGGAGCAATTTCAATGATAGTTACAAGATCGTGGTTAGATGAGTGGATAGACCTTAAAGGGATTTCTACTGAAGATATTGCAAAAACTTTTAACTCTATAGGTCTGGAAGTTGACAGAGTACATGAGTACAGAATTCCAGAAAAAATTATTTTTGGTAAGGTTCTTGAGTGTGAAAAACATCCTGATGCTGATAAACTAAATGTATGTCAAGTGGATATAGGTTCAAGTATTCGTCAGATTGTTTGTGGTGCATCAAATGTAAGAGCTGGATTAAATGTAGCAGTTGCAGTTATCGGTGCAAAAATGCCTGGTGGACTTGTAATCAAGCCTGTAAAACTTCGTGGTGTTGACTCAGATGGAATGATCTGTTCAGCAAGTGAGATAGGACTTCCTGATTTAGGCAAAGGTATCATGGAGATTGATGAGAGTGTTGGTTCATTTAAACTTGGTCAGGCACTGAGTGAAAACCTTATTTTCAATGATGATCTTATAGAGATTGAACTTACTGCTAACAGAGGTGACTGTCTTAGTATCCGTGGTGTTGCACGTGATTTAAGTGCTGCGTTTGATAGACCAATAAAAGACTATACACAAACAGACAATGACGATAAACGTGGTGTTGGGAGAATACTTTCTCTCTCTCATGGAAAAGAGTTAAATGTTAACCTCCACTATAAGGCTCTTGACTTAAAAGAGTTAGAGATTCCATTAAATGTTAAGCTACGCTTAGCTCAGATAGAGGAGCAAAGAGATTGTGCAGTAGAAACTTTACTACTTTATGTTACTCACTCTACGGGTGTTATACTCAGAGCTTATACACATGAGTTTTTCTGTGAAGAGGGCGAAAAAGTTGCCAAAATTACCCTAGCTCAAAATAGTGACGATTATTCTATTATAGAAGGTAAAAGCGAGGCTTCAATAGTTGGAATTATCCAAAATGATGAGTCTAAGATAACACAAAAAGAGGGAAAAATCATTTTAGAAGCTTCTTACATCCCACCAGATGTTATAAGTAAAAAAATGGCTGAGTCTAAAGTAGATTCAGGACCGATGTTTTATAAAACATCACGTGGAAGTGAACCTGCTCTTGATGGTGCTATCTCTTACTGTATAGATATGATAGAAAAATATTCAGACTCTACTACATATGGTGGAAATATTGAGCTTTCAAATACTTATAATGAAGCAGTTGTAATAGTAACTAAACAAGAGATTGATGACATTATTGGTGCAAAAATTGATAAAATAGTTATCTCTAAAATACTTAAAAATCTTGGCTTTAATACATCAAAATCGACTACAGATAAGTTCGTAATAAGTGTTCCTCAGTTTCGTCATGATATTGTAAATAAACAAGACATAGTAGAAGAGATAGTAAGAATGGTTGGAATTGACAATATTCCATCTAAGCCTTTTGTACTTACAGAAGAGAATAGACTCGAAGATAACTATTTTGAATATAAAAAACGCAGTACTTTTAGACACCGTGCAGCTAGTGGTGGATTTTATGAATCTGTGCATTTTGTATTTGATGAGAAAAAAGTACTCAACTCTTATGGTTTTGAAACAACAGTAGAAGAGTTAGAACTTTTAAACCCTATAGTTCAAACACTTGATACTCTTAGACCTACACTTTTAACAGGTCTTTTAAAAGCAGCATCTCTCAATGTAAACAAAAATGGATATCAGTCTGTAAGACTTTTTGAAATTGGTTCTGTTTTTACGCCACAAAGAGAAGAGTCATATAAAATGTCTATGCTTTTTAGTGGTACAAAAGAGGGTGAAAACATTGCAAACGCAGGTAAGTCTGCAAAGGTAGACTTTTCTTACTTTGTACAGAAAATCTCTGATGTAATAGGTGCGGTAGAACTTCGTGAGTACAAAACAAGTCACAAGCTTTCTCATGAGTACCAATCAGCAGCAGTTCTTTTAGAGGGCATCGTTGTTGGAGAGTTATTTCGTGTACATCCAAATGTAGAAAAAGATTATGATTTAGATGTAACTTATGTTTGTGAACTTGATTTTGACAAGATTCCTTATGGCTTAAAAGTTGCAAGTAAGACATCAAAGTATCAGGCTTCTTTTAGAGACCTAAGTGTTATCATGCCTCAAAATATGTCATATTCAAAACTTAAAGATGTAATAGACGCTTCACAAATACCTAACCTTGTGCGTTTTTATCCAGTAGATAAGTACTCTGATGAATCATTAGGTGAAAATATGAGTCTTTCAATCCGTTTTGTGCTTCAATCAATGGCTAAAACACTGCAAGAAGAAGAAATCACATCTGTTATGGAAACAATTTTAGGGCAGCTTAGCTCTAAGTTAGGGATTGGACTAGAGAGATGAGTTTAGTCAAAGTCTCTTCTGCAAAAAAGTTCTCTTTATCTATCTCTACTATTGCACCAGATAAGTCTATCTCTCATCGGAGTGTAATGTTCGCGATGTTAGCTGATGGTGTAAGTGAGATTGAAAACTTCTTACGTGCAGAAGATACAATGAACTCTTTAGAAATTGTCAAAAATCTTGGTGCAACTGTTGAAGATGATGGAAAAATTATCAAAATATCTTCAAAAGGTATCAAAGAGAGTTTTGAAGTTCTTGACTGTGGTAACTCGGGAACAGGTATGAGACTTTTTTGTGGACTTTTAAGTTCGGCAAATGGTCACTTTGTCTTGAGTGGCGATAAGTACCTGCGTTCTCGTCCAATGAAGAGAGTTACTACTCCACTACTGAGCATCGGTGCTGATCTTGACGGAAGAGCTGATGGCGACTTAGCTCCACTCTCTATTCGTGGTGCATCTCTTAACTCTTTTGAGTATCACAGCAAGATAGCTTCTGCACAAGTAAAGTCATGTATGATTTTAGCGGCACTTAGAGCTGATGGTGTATGTACATATACTGAACCCGAACTTTCACGTGACCACACAGAGAGAATGTTAAAAGGAATGGGTGCTGAGATAGAAGTAGAGGGACTTAAAACTACTATCACCCCTATGTCTAAGCTTCTTTCTCCTTTGAGTATTCGTGTTCCAGCTGATCCTTCATCTGCGTTTTTCTTTGCAGTTGCAGCAGCTATAACAGAAGGTTCAGACATTACCCTTGAGGGTGTGACTCTAAACCCAACTCGTATAGAAGCTTTTAAAGCCTTAGAGAGAATGGGTGCAGATATCTCTTATGAACTTACTGATGATAAGTACGAACCTATTGGAAATATCCGTGTAAAATATGCACCACTTAAAGCGATAGTTATAGAAGATAATATCTCTTGGCTTATAGATGAACTTCCAGCATTAAGTATAGCAATGGCTTGTGCAGAGGGTGAGTCTATCGTTAAAAACGCAGAAGAGTTACGTGTTAAAGAGTCAGATAGAATCTCTACAGTTGTAGAAGGTCTGCGTTCTTGTGGTATAGATGTTGACGAATATGAAGATGGATATAAAGTAGTCGGTGGAGAGTTAAACGCAGCTAAGGTAGATAGTGATGGTGACCATAGAATCGCAATGAGCTTTATCATCGCTGGTCTTAAGTGTGGTATGGAAGTAAGTGACTTAGATTGTATCAACACATCTTTTCCAAACTTCTTTGAACTACTGAAAAAAATCACAACAATAGAGATTATATAATGAAAATACAACTTGCTGAAAATTATGGCTTCTGCTTTGGTGTTAAACGTGCAATAAAAATAGCAGAAGAGAATAAAAACGCAGCCACATACGGACCTCTTATTCATAACTCAAAAGAGATAGCACGACTTGATAAAGATTTTAAAGTTGGTTTAGTTGAAGATTTTACTACCTTCAATAAAAATGATACTGCTATTGTAAGAACACATGGAATAGTAAAAGATGAATTAGCAGCTCTTCATAAGTCAGGTGTAAATGTTGTTGATGCAACCTGTCCTTTTGTAACAAAACCTCAAGAGATAGCACAAGAGATGAGTGAGGCTGGTTATGATGTTATCATTTTTGGTGATGAAGCGCACCCTGAGATAAAAGGTGTTAAGTCTTATGCTACTCATGGTGCAAAAGTTGTTACAAATATAGAAGACTTAAAAAAACTAAAACTTCATGAAAGAATAGCACTTATCGCTCAGACAACGAGAAAAGTAGAAGATTATATGAAGATTGCTACATATCTTATACCTCGTTATAAAGAGGTAAGAGTTTTTAATACTATATGTAATGCAACCTTTGAAAATCAAGTTGCTGTAAGAGATCTTTCTGAACTTGCAGATGTTATGATTATTATCGGTGGAAAAAACTCATCCAACACAAAACAACTTTCAAGTATCTCTCATGACTACTGTAGAAATAGTTATCATATAGAAGATGAAAACGATATAGACTACTCTTGGTTTAAGAATAAAGAATTTTGTGGCATAAGTGCTGGTGCTTCTACTCCTGATTGGATTATACAAAATGTAGTCAATGCAATCCAAAAAAGTGTTAATAAATAGAGTTTTACTAACACTTTTCCCTCTTTTTAAGAAATTACCTCCACTCTCATACTAAAATAATCATTTTTTAGATATAATCACGACAATTTTTATGTAACAGAGGATAGATAATGGCGTTCGATAACGAATCATTCGAAGAAGAAGAAAATTTTGCAGAGATGTTTGCTGCAACTGAAAAACAACAAGAGACAAGTCACCGTATAGTTGAAGGTGAGATAGTAGAGATACAAGCTGATGAGAATAGAGCATTAGTAGGTGTTGGTGATAAGCTAGAAGGTATTATTAACCTTGATGAGCTTCGTGATGAAAATGGCGAGCTTAAGTTTAGTACTGGCGATAAAATCAAAGTAATGACTATGGGTTATTACAATGAGCGTCCTAAAATTTCTTATAAGAAAGTTTTAGAGCAAGAGAAAACTCTTGAGTTCATTGAAGCACACAAAGATGACTTTGAAGATGTAGTTGTTGAAGGTATCATTACTAAGAAAAACCGTGGTGGTTATGTAGTTGAAGCTGATGCAGTTTCTTTCTTTATGCCACGTTCTTTAGCTGCGTTTAAAGACACTGATGAAGTTGTTGGTCGTAAGATTAAAGCACAACTTGTTAAGGTAGATGCTGAAGAAAATTCAATCATCATTTCTCGTCGTAAACTTTTCAATGAAGAGCGTAAGAAGAAGAAAGAGATTATTGACCAACTTATGGCAGAAGATGTTATCGTTGAAGGTACAATCAAAAAAATCACTTCTTACGGAATGTTCGTAGATGTTGGTGGTGTTGATGGTTTAGTTCACTACAATGAAATCAGCTACAAAGGTCCAGTTAATCCATCAAAACTCTACAAAGAGGGTGATGTTGTAACTGTTAAGGCTATATCTTACGATAAAGACAAACGTCACTTATCTCTTTCTATCAAAGCAGTTCTTCCTGATCCATGGGCTGAAGTTGAGTCTGAGTTAGATGAAGGTGATACTATTGGTGTTACTGTTTCAAATATCGAAGCTTATGGTGTTTTCGTAGACCTAGGTAATGATATTGAAGGTTTCTTACATATTTCAGAAATCACTTGGAACAAAAATGTTAAAAATCCTAATGATTATTTAACTGTAGGTGAAGAGATTGAAGTTGAAGTTATAGAAATTAATTCTAAAACTCACAAGCTTCGTGTTTCACTTAAAAGATTACTTCCAAAACCTTTTGATGAGTTTGTTAAAAACTACAACGAAGGTGACATAGTAACTGGTACTATTACATCTCTAACTGATTTCGGTGCGTTTGTTCGTATCGCTGGTGTTGAAGGTCTTTTACATAACCAAGATATCTCTTGGGACAAAAACACTAAGGCAAAAGAGACTCTTACTTCTGGTGATGAAGTTGAAGTTAAAATTGCTAAAATCAACAGAGAAGATCAGAAGATTTCTTTAAACCGTAAAACTCTTTTAGAGTCACCAATAGACAAGTTCGCAGTTGACCATAAGGTTAATTCTGTTGTAACTGGTACTATCCGTGATATCAAAGATTTCGGTGTATTTATATCTTTAGAAGATGGTGTTGATGCACTTATCCGTGACGAAGATTTAACTCCACTTGTAAAAGAAGAGTTAGAAGCTGGTCAAGAGATTGAAGCTGCTATCGCTAACATCGATACTAAACGTGATCGTATCCGTTTATCTGTTAAAAAATTAGATTACATCAAAAATCAAGCTATCCTTGAAGAAATCAACGATAATGAATCACACTCTTTAGGTGATCTTATAAAAGATAAATTCCAGTAAGCATTACATATATGCAAAAGATTTTAAAATGGCTAACTCCTTTCATTACGATAGGAGTTGCTATATTTCTTATCTTTTTTCTTATATCTATAAACTCTCAAGAAGTGTTTATAGATGAAGAACCTTTTAGTTTAGAGACACAAGTATCTCAAACACAACCAGAAGAAAACTGGCTCAATCATTTTTCACAATCTGAAAGACAAGGCTACTTTTACCCAGTAAATGAAGTGTATATCAAGGTTGACTTAAAAGAAAAAATAATTAAAACTATCACATATAAGCTATCTGCAACATTGAAAGATCCTTATCAACTTTTTTGCTTGAAAGAGGAACTAAAACAGCATAAACTTAAATATTATCTTAAAAAAGATAAGCAAAATGTAGATTTACTTATTTATTCACAAAATGTTGATAAATTAAATAACTTAGTTCGTGCGTTACAAAATTATAAAATTTCGGCAACTATAAAGCCGTTTACAGAGGATGATTAAAATGAATAAATATACAGTAGTAGTGTGTGATCATATCCATGAAGCAGGTCTTAAAATGCTTCAAGATGATGAAAATATAAACTTTATAATGGCAGCTGATGAGCCTAAAGAAAAATTAATCAAAGAGATTATTCCTAAAGCTGATGTCGCTATTACAAGAAGTTCAACTGATGTTGATGATTTCTTTTTAGAAAATGCAACTAACTTAAAAGCGGTAGTACGTGCTGGTGTTGGTGTTGACAATGTAGATATTCCAGGCTGTTCTAAGCAAGGTATCATCGTTATGAATGTACCAACTGCTAACACTATTGCGGCAGTTGAGCTTACTATGGCTCATATGCTTTCATGTATGAGAATGTTTCCATACTCACATGACCACCTTAAAAACCAAAGAATTTGGAAACGTGAGAAGTGGTACGGTTATGAGATGAAAGGTAAAAAGCTAGGTGTTATCGGTTTTGGTAATATTGGTAGCCGTGTTGCTAAACGTGCTCAAGCTTTTGAGATGGATATTGTGGCATTTGACCCATATATTAACCCATCTAAGGTTACTGACCTTGATATGACTTATACTAAAAACTTTGAAGACATTTTAGATTGTGATATTATCACAATCCATACACCTAAAAACAAAGAGACTATTGGTATGATTAATGATGCTGAGTTTGCTAAGATGAAAGATGGTGTTGTAGTTATTAACTGTGCACGTGGTGGTCTTTATGATGAAGAAGCACTTCTTAAGTATCTTCAAAATGGTAAGATTCGTTTTGCAGGTATCGATGTGTTTAACAAAGAACCAGCAACAGACCATCCACTACTTGACCTTGATAACGTAGTTGTTTCTCCTCACTTAGGTGCAAACACTTATGAGTCTCAGTACAACATAGGAACTCAAGCAGCTAACAATGCTATGGAAGCTGCGAAGGGTATAGCATATCCACACGCAATGAATCTACCAATTGATGAGTCAAAAATACCTGCGTTTGTTAAACCATTTTTAGAGATGGGACAAAAAATAGGTTTCTTAGAGTCTCAAATGAGTAAGAGTCAAATTATTAGTATCAAAGTATCAGGTCATGGAGAGATAGCAGAGTATGTAGAATCTCTTTCAACTTTTGTGGCTGTAGGTGCTATGAGTCAAAACTCTGGTGATACTATTAACTATGTAAATGCTGAGTTTGTTGCCAAAGAGAAAGGCATTACTATAGAGACTGAAGCCTGTGGTGATTCAGCAGTTTATAAAAACTTAATTACTATTAAGCTTACTACTAGTGAAGGTACTACAACTATTAGTGCTACTATCTTTGATGATAGTGTTCAGCGTTTAGTAAATATTGATGGTTTTGATATTGATGTAGCTCTTCGTGGAGATATGATTATGTTCAAAAACACAGATGTTCCAGGTGTTATAGGAAGTATGGGTTCTGTACTTTCAAGCAACAATGTAAATATTGCTGATTTCTCTTTAGCTAGAAATGATAAGGGTGAGGCGTTAGCAGTTATCTTAGTTGATAATGCTGTATGTGAAAAATCTCTTAAAGAACTATCTGACTTAGACGCTTGTCTAAGTGTTAACTACGCAAGAGTTTAGTTTATAAACTCTTAGTATCTCTGCTAGAGTTTAAAACTCTAGCAGATCTTTCTTTCTATCTCTCTATTTATCCATTCCAAAATGTACTTTTAAATCTGACATATTTAGTAAAACCGGTACAACTATCAGTGAAGATACAACTGCTGCAACTGTTCCGAAGATAAGAGCAACTCCAAGCCCACCAAATACAGCATCCCCTGCAAGTAAAGTAGAAGCTAGCATAATGGCTACAGCTGTAAGAAAAATAGGCTTAGCACGTGTTGCACTTGAGTGTGCTATGGCTTGTGCCTGTGGCATACCTTTGTCTATCATAAGTGACTTAGTGAAGTCTATTAGTAAAAGAGAGTTTCTAGAGCTGATTCCTATGAGAGCGATGAAGCCTATTAGTGATGTTGCTGTTAGGAAAAAAGTATCAGCTGTAAAGATATCCATAATCCAGTGACCAACTATTACACCGATGATAGAGAGAAACGAACCAAGTAAAATAATACCACTAATCGTATAACTCTTGTAGTAGATAACCATAAGTAAAAATATAAGTATTAGAGCGGCTATAAACGCAGCACCAAGCTCTACAAAGGTATCAAGAGTAACTTCCATCTCTCCATCCCAAAGAAGCTCATATGAAGCCCCAGTCGACTTATCTGTAAGTCTAAGATTAAAGAGACCAATCTTTTCAATAGTATACTCATCGCTGAAGTTATCTAAAATAACATTTCTAGCATCCATTAGTGGATAGACCTGAGAAACCATATCAGTCTCTGCAACTACATTTGTCATGTGATGGAGATTTTTACTAAGTATCATAGGATTAGAGTTCTTAGTTCTTATCTCTACTAATTCTGTAATAGGAATCATCATTCCCATTTTATTCATCAGCTTAAGTGAAGAGAGCTTGTTCTTTATAGAGTTCAAATCTTTTTTAGTAAACTGCTTTGATTCACGTGAAAGTGAGAGATAAATTGGTACTTGGTCATTATAAATCTCAGAGTTTTTAACAGCTATCTGCATACCTTCAAATGCAAGGTATAAAATATTGTTTAACTGTTTTATATCTACACCCGAACGAGAGATTTTTGCACTATTGACTACAATTTCAAATGTCTCATATATCTCATCTTGCATGATGTCAATATCTACTAAGCCATCAGTGTTTTGAAATACTTTTTCAACTTTTAAAGCGAGTTTTCTAATACCATCTGCATTATTACCATATATTTCTGCAACAACTGCTGCCATAGTAGGTGGACCTGCTGGTGGCTCTACAAAAGTGATTTTTGTATCTGCATAAAGCTTTTCACAATTTGCTTGGATAGTCGGACGCATACGTTGAACCATCATATATGAAGGCTCTTCTCTATGATGTTTCTTTGTTAGGTTTAAAACTATCTCAGCAACATTTTCAGAGTTTTTGAAGTGACTTCCTTTAATAAGTCCTGCAAAGTCAAGAGGTGCTCCCATTCCTAAAAAGACCTCAGTATCTAAAACCTCTTTTTCTTGAATAACAAAAGAGCTTACACAGCTAGTGACTTGGGCAGTTTGAGAGATAGAACTACCTGATGCTAATGTTACATAGATATTAAAAGTATCATTGTTCTTCCCCGGTAGCATCTTTGCTAGAACCATCTTCGTTGGGGCTATCATAAGAATAGAGAGTACAAATGCGATGAGTGTTCCAATAAGAACAATTTTTCTTTTAGAAGAACTTTTTATACCTTCAAGTACGAGTTTTTCAAACTTATCAAACATTAATGTTCTCCTTTTGAGTGGTCTGGACGTTTTAGCATTCTAAGTGCTAAGTATGGTGTGAAAATATAAGCAACAAAAAGTGAAGCGATAAGAGCTACGGGAACATTTGCTGGAATAGGCTTCATAAACTGACCCATCATCTGTCCAACAAATGCCATAGGTACCATAGTCATGATGATTGCAAGTGTAGCGATGTTTGTTGGTGGTCCTATCTCATCTGTTGCTCTTACCATAAGCTCCTCTGCTGACTCATGTGCTGACTCTTTAGAGTGATAATGTCTGTGAATATTTTCAATAACAATAATAGCAGCATCAACAAGTAAACCAAGTGAGAGCAAGAAAGCAAAAAGAGTAATACGGTTAATTGTCTGACCCGTTAAGTAAGCTACAAAAAGTGTAATAGCTAAAATGGCAGGGACAGTAAATGTAACGATTAGAGACTCTCTCCAACCAAGTACAAAAGCGAGTAGGATAGCAATAATAACAATAGAGAGTAGGAGGTGATAAACAAGTTCATTAACAGCCTCATCAGCTCTCTCACCATCATTTCGAGTGATAACATAAGAGATACCATTTTTTTCTAAGTAAGTTTTATACTTTTCTAGTTCAGCCTTAACTTCATCAGCAATGATTACAGCATTTGTACCTTGAAGCTTAGAGACTGTAAGTGTTACTTGTTCTTTAAAGCTAGTAAACTTACCATCTTCGCCTCTTGTGTTGATAGTCGCTGATTTAAAGTTTTGAATGTCATATGAGTCTGTGATAGTAGCTACTTGGTTGAGATAGATAGGTGAACCCATATATTGTGCAACGATGATATTTCCAACATCTGTGGAATTTTCAATAGCATTTTTAACTCCAAGCATAACGATAGTTTTATCAGCAGTTGTATTTTTAATAGCTGGGACATTATATGCTAGTGCTTCTACTGAAGTCATAATCTGACCAAGTGAGAGGTTATAACCTGAAAGCTTGTTTATGTCTACTTCTATGTTAAACTGGTGTTTTGAACCACCTTTTAACTCTGTAACTGCAACATTGTTTAGACCATTCATATGGTGTTGAATCTCTTTTACTCTATCATAAAGTTCAGTTTTTTGCATACTGCCATTTGAGTAAAACGCAACCGAAACAATAGGTATATCAACATCTATATCTAAAGGTTTGATGATAGGCTCCATAGCACCCTTTGGAAACATATCGTAGTTCTGCATAATCTTGTCATACACTTTGAGGTTTGAGTTTTCTTTCTCTTCACCTATGTAAAACGCAGCATTTACGATACCGACATTGTCCATTGCCATTCCATAAATATGCTCAACACCTTTTACCTCTTTGAGTTTTCGCTCAAGAGGTCTAACAATAATCTTTTCAACTTCTGCAGCACTTGCACCGGGCAAAGCTACTATAACAGTTGAACCACTTACAACCATCTGAGGGTTCTCTTCTCTTGGCATAATTAAAAGAGATAGATAACCAATAGAGAGTAAAAAAAGACCAAGTACAATAGTAAGAGGACTCTTTATAAAAGCTTTTGCTAGTTTTCCAGCGGAGTCAGTTGGTTCATAAGGTGTTTCATCTTTCATCAAAAGCTCCTTAGTTTTTTATATCTATAGTGGCATACATACCAGGATAAACAGATTTTATTTTTGTTTTAAATGATATTTTTATTTTAAATGTATGTGTCATAGGATTAGAGTTGGGAATAATGGCACTAACTGTTCCTATAGTCTTTAGACCTAAAGAAGGAATTTTAACAAGAACCTTTGTTCCGTGCATGACTGAAGAGAGACTACTCTCTGGAATCTCAGCAGAGATTTTTAAGTTACTTAAGTCTGAAAGAATTATAGCTGGCATACCTGGCATCGCCATCTCTCCAACCTTGATGTTCTTAGAAACTACAACACCAGCATTTGGTGCTTTTATATAGAGGTATCTATACTGATTTTTAACCTCTTGAAGTCTTGCTTTTGCGATAGACATCATGTTGTTAAGATTTTTTGATGCTAGTTCTAGGTTCTCTACTTCATACTTAGAAACCATATCTTTTTTAAGAAGTCTGTAGTGACGGTCAAGATTTATTTTCACATTTGTGTACTGGTTTTGATACATTTGAAAGCTTAACTCTGCTTGACGTTTTGCTGAGTCGATTTCACGAGAGTCGATAGTATAGAGAACCTGTCCTCTTTTTACTTTTTCACCCTCGCTTACTCTTACACTTGTTACAAAGCCCATAAAACGACTTGTTATCATTTTTTGATTATCAGAGATGACACTTCCTGAGAGAGTGAGTGTCTCAGCGATAAGAGAAGCACCTAGTGCTAAGATAAGTAGTAGTTTTTTCATTTTAATTTCCTTGATTTGCAAGTTTTTCTAACGCAAAGATTTTTTCATTGCGTTTATTTTTTGCTATTTGTAGTTGAAGTATTTTTTGGATTTGTTCTGATTGTTTGATGATTACATCACTCATAGAAGAGAGTTTTTCTTTATAACGACCTTCATAGTTTGCATAGATGGCATTTGAAAACTCTAGCTCTTTTTGAAGTGATGCTATCTCTTCTTCTGAACTAGCTATTTCTGTTCTGATTTTAGCAAGTTGGAGTTTGATACCTGCACGAGCTAAGTCTACTTGAGATTGCATTTTTACATGTTCAAGTTTTGATTTTTCTATCTTAGAACTGTCGATACCACCGTTGAAGATATTCCATGTAAGTCTTGCTCCAACTGTATAAGATTTATGATCAGAGGCATCACCTAAAAAAGTGTCATCAGCAGTCGCAATCTCAGCAAAAGCTCCAAGAGTAGGGTAGTATGAAGCTTCTGAGGCACTGAGCATATTTTTTCTTATCTCTAGTCCTGTTGTAGCTCTTTGAATATCAAGATTGTTATTTAAAACATTTTCATCGCTATATGATGGTGTTTGCATCTCATTTTTAGGAACTTGTATATCTGTTACTTGTTTGTTAAGTAAAAAACTGATGTAATGATAAAGAAGTTTTTCGTTTGAGTGCATCTGGAG
>Ga0256824_10000047_pt1 | contig 39069 bp, 51 predicted proteins | sample CV67metaG_FD_191570 | JGI IMG/M metagenome (GOLD analysis project Ga0256824, IMG submission 191570) | Hydrothermal vent microbial communities from East Pacific Rise, Pacific Ocean - CV67 | ecosystem: Environmental > Aquatic > Marine > Hydrothermal vents | place: Pacific Ocean: East Pacific Rise...
TCAAGGAAGTCCTTTTTTTGTTATATCTTATTATAGCAAAATAAAGAGATAAAGTCAATTACTTAATCTGTAGAATTCAATATAAATATGAAGGAATAAAGGAGGAGAACCGGCGAATATCGCCGATATATGGTTTTAGTAATTCCCTGGATACTCTGGGAAAGTCATAGCTGGGGCATTGTCTTGAGTGACTTGCTTGCCTAGATCTTCTAATGATATTTCTTTTTCACCTCTACCCCTAAGAGCCTGAAGGGTTTCTATTAGCTCTTTAACTGAGAATGTAGGTTCTTCTTTTATGACAGAAACTATTTCTTCTTGAGAAAGGATAGACTCAATTTCACTAACTTTTTCTGTAAGCATGGTTTTTATTTGCCCTATCGAATAGTCACCATAGGCTTCTGACAGTTGATAATCATAGTTTGCCAAATAGGTTTCATGTATAAACTTTCGATCATATGATTCAGGTAAATCCATAAAAGCAGTAAACGTAGAACCTTTAGCCCCTGGTTGTAACCACTCTGTGCCCAGAAAGAACTCAGCCATAGCCAAATTTTCTATACCTACCTTGTCTTCTTTTTTAAGAGTTTCCATATATGTCCTTTTTTGTTTAATTATAGCAGATAATAAGACTTAATATGAAAACTATATCACTTCTATATTTGAGATTTTCTCTATAAAAAGCCTTTTGACAATATTTCGATCTTCATTATCTGGAAGATGAATTATAGGTCCATCTTTCTGAACTTCTACTCTATCTTCTTCTGGTATAGATTGATAAGAGCTGTAATACCAACGAGATTCTTTATTTTGTTTCGTGTATTTAAAACGAATTTTTTTATTAGCACAAAGAACTTTATGCATAATTGTTTTCACATAATATTGATTTGCTTCGCTTGTAAAATTATTTGATTTGAATCTCTCTAATATTTTTATATTTTTATTTTGATCAGACAAATACGAAGAACCCTCGCCTTCTTCTTTGAGGGCAATATATAATTCTTTCTGTAATGGGTTAAGAGAGTCAAATAATCTCTCTTCTAGTTCTCGATAAGCAGGAACCAAGTGTATGTAGATATGAGTAGAATTAACATTGATAGACTTCATCTTTAACATAGTTTTATATATTTTCTTTGCTTCTTTTTTTAGCGACTTTTTTAAAATCTTTTCTATTTTTTTACGAGTCATTTTTTTCCTTAATATATTTTTATTTCAATTCTAGAAAGTATTTTTTTTATAGTTTCATCAGTAATACCCACTTCTTTATCTACAAAGAAAAAATCGCTATCCCAAAACTCTTTTACACCGTTTGGCTCATCATCAATAATAAAGATATTAGCATCTATTCTAGGCATAAAGCTTTCTCTAATGTTTTTCTTTAACCAATTATGGATTTGAATGCCTCGCTTAAGACTTTTAGAATGAGCCGAAATAGAAGTTCTACCAATAACGTTATCCCAATATTTAAATCCACATTCTTTAAGTGTTTCTTCTAAGTCCAACATATCCTTTCTCCAAGAAGAGCTAATAACTATTTCTACATTTTCTATCTTCTTACAAAGATAATTAAGACGTTCAACTAAGTGAGGCTCACAGAGAGGTTGAATTATTTTAGCTGTAGTATAGCTATCTGATTCTATATTTAAAACACCATCAATATCTAAAAATATTATATTTCTCATTATAAAGTACCTAGGAACTCTTCCATTTTGGAGATTGATTTAAATTCCAACATAAAACTAAAGTCAAACATCTTTATAATAGTAACAAGAAGCCCATAAGCTTTCTTTTTATCTGAAAAGGGAATTTCAATAGATACACAATCTCTTCCACGAATAGACAGATTTATACTCGCCATCTTAATCCCATCTTCTTTATAAGTATCTAAAAATACTTCAGCATCGTGATATAAAGAATTGAAACAATTTCTTACTGTACTGATATTTGCCATATTATACCTCTCTTCTTAGTATATCAATTAAATCTTCTAGCCAAAATATAATTGTAGACCTATTCTTTTGATACCATTCTTCATCATATTCATCAAAAGAATTTTCAAAGGGTGTTGCCTTGTCAGTATATGCTAAAGCAACAGCTATTCCATTGTCCCAAAGGTCTAATGTAGTGGATTGATTATTAATAGAACATGTAACAGCTCCATAAGCACCTCCTGCAATATCTGAATAAGCAATACTATTCTCTTCTATCTTGAGAAGATACGCAGAAATAATAGCAATAGCTACAGATTTAGCCACCGAACTAGTTTCTTCAATATTAAATTTATTAACAGTTATTTTATTTGATTTTGAGTATTTGCAAATAAAAATAGTTGAAACTTTAATCTTTTCGTTGAATACTATTTCAAACGAAACAGGAGATGCATTATTTAGAGGATCCCACTTTTTATGCGTAGGAACATCTGCTCCACATTCCATACGTAGGCACTTTTCATAGTTTAAAAAATTCTGGACAAACATAGTGGGGGTAGTTGATACATATGCTATCTTATTAACAATTCTTTCTATGTCCTCTAAGTTACCTCTTCCAAGAAGAAGAATTCTATCTTCATTATGCTCTAGTATAACTGAGATACTATTTTTCATCTATAGTCCCTCCTCTTCAATATATATCATCAAAGCAACCTCAGACATTGGAGTGCCTTCTTTATACTCAATAAATTGCTGTTCTCCTACTTCTAGCATAGTATTACTACCTATGCCTGCGTAGTCTAAGTCTTTATAACTTTCGATGTTTATCTCTCTTTCTTCATAAGGCTCATTATCCTCATCTGGGATATAGAACTCAAAAGTAAGTGAATTGATTTCCTTGCCCCAAATATTATGTTCTTTATGCACAAGGATATAAGGAGCTTCTTCACAATCAGCTCTTACACTTCCAATGCAAGTGTCAAGTAGTACCACTTCAATATCTTTTGAATTTAGTTCTTCTATTTGCTTATGGAAATCACTAAAAATTTTCTTAGCTTTTCCCTCTAGTATATTGTATTCCTCATTTTGGGAACTTGGTAGTTTTATTGATAGTTGAAGATTGCAAGTGGCTACTCTATATGTTTCTTTTGAATGCATTTAATGCCCTTTTGTTTATGTGTTATATTATACCAAATATAACACATAAAGTCAATCAAATATGAGCTTATAAATTCTAGAATGGAATTTCATCAGAATCTGCAATTGAGAGACCGCTACCTGTTTTTACTCTCTTTATTTTGAAAGTAATTTCATAGACAGGCAAGCCCAAGCTCCTCCATGTTTTAGCAAAGGAAAAGTTTCTTATTCCTTTTTCTATACGGTAAAGAAATCGATATTCTGCTTTTCTTGTGTATTTAAACTTCTCCACTTCTGTAAAGGAAAATAAGAGAGTTACTTGAAAAGTATCTGCTAGAGGAAGTATTCTTACTGATTTATCTATTGCATATAAGTAATCAATATAATCTTTAATCTTCAAGGTTGGTGCTTTTTTGCCTGTACTTAAATAAATAGAAGCCAATTCGTTTGGAATAACTCTACGGCTGTCAAAGGTTGTGTAATTACTTCGTTCTGGAGCATGAATGCATATTACGACATTTGTTTTTTCAATTAAAACAAATCTTGCTTCCGTTGAAGAATAGGTAAAGTTACCAAAAAGAGGTGACTTAATATCATTACAAAAACTATAAATTTCAGAAAGAGTAGTTAATTCTCTTAATCCTTTACCACTAATAATAGCTTTTCTTTTTTCTTTGTGAAAATAAGCATATGCTCCTTCATGTAGAGAACCAAGGAGACTATCGTTACTTGATGGATTATCGCATACACTTCTTAGTAGAGGTGTAGAGTCTGATGAAAAAGAGATAAAAAACAATAGTCTCTCTCTCTTTTCTTCATCTTCTTTAGAATTAATAGGCATTGAAGATATAGTATCCATAATAAATGAAATATCATCATAGTTCTTACCTAGATTAAAGATTCTATTAATTGCTGATTTAGCAAAAGGGAACATCGTTATTTTTTTCATACTTAGATTCATTCTAGAAATGGAATCAATTGTTTCAGATTCGAACAGATCAATGAGAGAAGTGCTTCCATTCATGAAAGGAATATTTTCTTTAAATTCACTTGTGAGTTGTGCAATGGTTGATAAAGATTTTTCAGTATCACTAATTCTTTCAATAGGAACATAGTCAGCTACAATATCATTTAAGATACTAATTCCATAATCTAGGTTATTAGTACACAGAGAACCTCTTTCAAGTAATTCCTCATATTGACCGTTAAAAGCTAAATTTGCTACCTCTATGTCATTTGTAGAGTGTATAGAAGAAGCACCCAAAGAAGCAAATCTATCCACAAAAGTTAAAGGGCTAGGGATTGACAATGAGTATAAACCGTCTTTCTCCTCGAAACCTCTAGCTGTATTTAAAGTGTATAGTTTATCTAATCCATATTCTTCAAAAGTATTTTTATGCTTTATTCCAAACATTAATGGCAAAGAAAGTGTATGCAGATATGATAGTTCATTTCCCTTCTCTTGATTATTGTCGTCATAGCAAAATTGTATGTCTGTTTCTAGTAATTTTTGTTGTTCAATAAATTTAATTTGTGAAGCACAAAGAAATGCCTGTTTCTCTAGGTCAGATACAGCTCCTAATTCTTTAACTTTTTTATGTAGCCTAATAAGACTTTGCATTGGAGTGTTGAATTTTGCAATACGCAATTCTTTTGTGTAAATAAAGTCAACAAAAGCAGATGTAAATTCAAGTTCTTTTCCCATACCGGCATCAAAACCAATTTGAGTAGAATTGATATCAAAGTTAGAAATGATTTTAATCACCCTACTTCCGTATCCTACAGAAGATCCCTGGAGAGTCAGAATAGAAGAATTTGTAAGCAATATGGTTCTATTAAGTTCACCGTCAGCATAAGAAGTAAGAACTTTTTCGGTCCTTGCAGAATAGTTAAAGATTTCTCCATAAGGAGTTTCATGAATTCCTCTATCAGAAAAAGTAGAGGTTGAGCTGTCTTTTTTATCTACCATTCTTTTAATAGCTTGTATAAAGTCATTATCTTTATTAAAAGATTCTCTTCTGTAGTATTCGTGAGAAAGAAGAGTAAAAATATCAATATCTCCATATACAGGAGTAAGAACATTTGTGAGGTTTAAATATTCTAGGACAGCACTTGAAACGGCTTGCCCTCCAATAACACCTAGCTTTGGTAGTTCTTGAATTTGTGTAAGTCTTTGCTTTACGAAATGTAATGCTTCAGGGGTTTTTAGAGCTTTAATTATATCTATTTTCTTCATGAGAAATCCTTTTTTTGTTATGATATATTATAACAAAAAAAGGATAATAAGTCAACTAAAATGAGAAGATTTTTATTCTAATTCGGAAATTACTATAGGGTATGGGCAGTCTTTTGCGAAGATGAGACCTTTATTTTGGTCCACCGAAGAAATATTAATATCATAAGTGTTTTCTTCGCACCATAACATTAGTTTTTCATTATCTGAGAGACAGGATACTCTAGCAGTTTGTCCCACTAAACTACTGTGAAAATCATCACCTCCACAACTAGGGCAAGTATGATCTGAGCTAGTCTCATCTATACAGAGACATTCTATACATTTTTGAATACCATACCAAGATTTTCCATTTTTCAATATGTGAACATTCTTTAACCCTTCACTTAAAGCTTTGTCCTCCATAACATACGCTTCGTCTAATGTTAGATGGCATGAGTTATAAATATCATCATCACCATAAGAAACATCATATGGAAATTCCGTTCTGTTTGATTTTTCTACAAGCATTAAGCTTCCTCCATTTCTTTTATTGGAATAATGTTGTTACCTTCTGAGGCAAAACAAGAATCACAAAGACAGTCTATATTTTCTTTATCTTTAACAAAAGTGAAGTCGTATTCTTTATATCTTACTTCAGTTGTTGAGTCACAAATATCAAGACATTCATCACAAGTAGTCCACTCTGAATCAGAGAGCCATACATTGAAAATTTCTTCAGCGTCAGAACCTTTTACAATATTAAGAGTAATAAATAGTTCCGTCTGAGAAACTGAAGATTTATCAAATCTCTGTCCATTTAAATAATGGCAAAGAAGTTTAGAAATATCGTAACCTTCTACTAATTGAAGCTCTTTAATAGCCACTTCAATATCAGTATCTCCATACCCATTAAAATCATTAGTCTCTTTTTCTAGTGAAATAGCTTTTATTGCATTTGTTTTCTCATTTAAAATTTTCATTATTTGGCCTTTAGTTTAAATATCTGTAAAAGATATTGAAGGGTAAGCTTTTGCAAGCGTAGCTATAATTTTAGCGTTCGAAGAATAAACATATATCTTTGAAATATAAGAAGAGTACTTATTTAAAAATGAAATATATAGTTCTGAGTCTGATCCTTGAGTATATACCCAAAGAGACCAATCTGTACGGGATCTAAGAAAGCAATCAATTGATTCTGAACCTAGAATATGTTTAAAATTGGTAATCACGGAAGGAGCTACATTACTCTCTATTCTATCCAATAGAGAAGGTTCAACTGTATGAGAATTCTCCAAGATTAAGTGAGCTGTTTTGTTGTCAACTATATTAGAATCAACCCAATCATAAGTATTGAATTCTGGATATTCTTCATCAGAATAAGATATCTCACAAAATCCTCCATTTTCATTTATTAAAATGGTTTCATATTCAACTACAGCAATATTAATTGCATCAAAAAATCTCTTTTCAGAAAGCCCTACAGCATTCATTAATGACATGCTGAAATCAGTATTTATATAGAATTCAAGAAGCAAATTTCTGCAAGCAACAGAAGAATATTTCTCTAGAGTTTCAGTAGATTTTTCTTTGATTTTTAGCATCAATTCAGCATTCATATATGCACCATAATTTTCCAAATCTCTTCTAGTTAAATCTTTCTGTATTCCCTTGAAAGAGTCTATCGTAGAACTCGTAACGATAAAGCTCCTTTGTTTACTATTATATAGAATATGTTTCATCATAATCGATCTCCTCAAAATACAATCCAAGCTCTTTTGCTCTTGTTTCAATTTTTTGTGAAAAGTCCATATTTTCTTCATCATATTCTTCATTAAAAACAGCACTACGAATTTCTTCTTCATACATATTAGTCTTAATCATCAGAAACCAAGAATCTTCATCGGAATCAATAATCTTAATTATTGAAATTTCACGATCATCATTTTTAATAACAATATGAATAGAGCTATCTCTGTTTTTTAAAGCGTCAAGGATAAGGTCCTCATCAAGTCCAACCTCATCTAAAATATCTTCAAAGGCAGAGTCAAGTTCAATAAAATCACTATTCGGGACCACGAAGATTTTACCTTCAGCAACTAAGGAGTTATCAGATTCTTTTTTTAAGGAAACCATGAGTGTGACATCGTTATGTCCGATACTTTTAAGGGGTTCCATTGTGATTAATAAGTGAGTTTCAATTTTCATATTATAGCCTTTTATCTTTTTTTTGTTATGTTATATTATAACAGAATTAAGATAAAAAGTCAACAAATAAAGTTATTGTTTAAGTGTATTTTCTTGAGTGGTTTCTTGAGTATTTTCTTCTGTAAGAGTGGTTGGGATATCAACTAATGCATATTTTTCTGCCAAAATATCAACACCTATTTTTGACAAAGATGCAAGATTATAATTGATAGGTTCCAAGAAGTCAACAGACAATGTTCCTTCAATATATTCGTAAAGATTACCTTCGAAAATAGAGGTTCCATTTTCTGAAATAATTAATTTATCATCTTCTTGAGACATAACAAAAGAGCTTTCTGCATTTTTTATAAAAACGGCGGTACCTGTATCAAGAAGATCTTCTATTTTTGGAATAAAAGCTTCTTCCATTATTATCATAAGTTGATATTTTTCCTCCCTTTCTTTCCCACTAGGTGAATAATGTGGAATATCTCTCTTTACTAATCTACTGGTTCTAGTTTCTTTTTGAGATAATGATTCCATAGAATAATATTCATTATTACGGTCTAAAAATATAGCTTTCCCTAAGTCATGAGGCATTGGAATATTAAAAGAAGTACTCATGATTTCTTTATCAAAGTGATAATCTTCACCTATAATACCTATAAATTTACCTACAGCATGATCCACTCCTAGAAGCGTTCCTTTGGCTGCTATTTCCTGCTTGTTTATTTCTAATAAGTAGGCAGATTTTAATTTGTCTGAAAGATCAGACATATGCACAAGAATATCGTCTTCGCCAAGAGTATATTCACCTAGTTCAATAGTTTCTTTAGCATATATAATATCTAGACCCTCAACTGGTTCACCTGTGGTTTTAGATAGGATAACACTATCATCGTTAAAAAGTTTTTTCATAATTAAGTCCTTTGCTCTATTTTAATTGTTGATGAATCTTCAATAATTGGAAGATTTCCTAAAATGCTTGTTATTTTTTCTTCTTTATTTAATATGTCTGAATATCTTCCTTTAAATATATCTGAACTGAGATATTCTTTTAATCTGAAAACAGAACCTGGATCCAATTTAAAAACCTTCCTTAATTGTGGATCTTTATCTATAGCCCTAAGTGTTTTTGTTGCGTAATTAAGGGTGTCTAACGGGTTGTTATCTTCAAAGAAGCTAAGACACAAGAGAGTATATATGTTTTTATCTTCCACTACTAATTGATTGTGAAAACCTATTAATGAAGAAGAATTCATAGTGAATTCCATAAGTTTTTGACCTAACTCAGTTCTTGCAATATTTAAGTTAACTGTTCGAGGATAAATTGATTTACTAAGAGAAGAGTTTGAAAAATTTTCATCTGTCAAAGATTTAATAAAATTAAATTCTAAATATTCAGTTGAGCTTGGATTTACTATTCTTTTGTTTGAAGCAGCTTTTACTGTTTTATCTTTCAATATATTTCTTACAAAGATATTTACTTTTATTTTTTTAAATATGGTATTACTGTATTTAACAATATCTAATTTGGAAGTATCTATGGTTTCCAAATTTTCTTTACAATTAGAAATTAAATCTTTATGGTTGTTTATAAAAGACACAGCTCTTAATATTCCTGCCTCTACTTGTGACACTTGTTCCATGCTTCTTTCCTTCTTTATGTATTTTAAATTTTAGCATACTTTTTGCCTTCAATTTAAAAACATTGTTTATTTACTTGTATGATAATATGAAGAAGATTAGAGCATCATTAAAAAAGTAGCCAAGGGGTAAGTAACCCTTAAAATAGTAAAAAATATTGATTTTTAAGTGTTTTTTACACACTTGTATGATAACATTACATTATCGTACAAACAAGGAACAAAATGGGTTCAGAAAATAATAAGATAGATGACTATAAAGAAATTGCAAGAATTGAATCAGAAGGAATAAATATGCTTTTGTCTAAATCAGAAGTCGTTGGACTAGCATATTTAAACGATGCAATAAATTCATTCGTATTATTCTTGGAATCAAAAAAGGGTAAAATTATCCCTTCAATGGATATAGAGTACAGAACTTTTATTTTAGATATTATGGAGAATATAGATCCTCAGTATAAGAATATAGTTACAGAAGAAATATTGTTACCAAAATATAATATAAATATTGATATTTTAATGTCTGCCATTAGAAAGGAAAAATAGTTGAATGAACTACTAGATGATATAGCTGACTTCCCTTTGGAGGTAAATAAAAAAACACCTGCTGAAAATCTACTCCTCTGGAAGGAAAGATTTATTGATGAGATAAAAAGAAAAAAGACTTCTGAGAAAACCATACGGACCTATTCTATCGCAATAGACACGTTTATATCTTTTTCAGAAAAACATAATGATAAGAGTATTTCATTAATAGGAGCCAAATACATTAATAGATATCTTGCCGAGTATCAGCTGAAATTATTACAGAAAAAAACATTTTCATGGCCTCTTAAAGATGAGAATATAGTAACAGTAAAAACAGAACTTGCATCTAATGAACTAGGAAAGAATGGGGCAAACTTTACAGTTTTTGAAGGATTCGAAAATACTTTATCTCAGAGACAAACAATTGTAAAGATATTTTTGAAATTCATTACAGAAAATAATAAAGATCAACATGATTATACTTCTATGTTTAAAGGTATGGCTAAGATAAAAATATCTGAAAAGTTTACAGATTTTTTAACAAAAGAAGAAATAGATAGAGTTGTTTCCCTCATGCAGTCATGGCCTGAAAATTATATGAACTATAAAAAAATGAATAATGAAAGATATGTATATAGAAATGCAGCACTTATTATAATATACGCTCTAACAGGAGGAAGAAGTGAGGAAATGGTTCATGTGAGGCTAAAAGATATAAAAGAAGATTCAGAAAATAATAGATATATTATAAAAATAAATAAAGGGAAAGGTGGTAAAAAAAGATCTGTTTGGATAGAAAAGTTTTATTTTGAAAAGTTTTATATTTTTTTTAAAGGAATTCTACCTTCAGACGAATATTATATTTCTTCCACATACAGTAATGGGGGATATACCAACGTGCCTATGAGTCCAGGACATATAAGAACATTTGGAAATGACATTCTTAATATCTTAGGGATTCAAAAAACAGGGCTACATGCATTCAGAAGAGGCTATGTTACTAATAGGATTATACACGGGAAAGTGGATATTTCTATTGTTGCAAAAGAAGCAGGAAATACTGTAGCAATACTAGAAAAGCATTATCTAAAACACAATGCAACAACAATATAATTAAAAGGGAAAACCATGAAGAAGTTAAAAAAGAAAAAAGAAAAACTAGATATAAATAGAGTTTACAAAGCCTTTGCTATAGCAACAGCTATTGGCACAATATTGGGAGAGGTAAATAAAGGAGATCCTAAACTTTCAGGAATCTTTGTTCAGTGTAGTCGGGCTATGGCTGTTTTTAGAAAAGAAATAGGAGAGTCTAAATATCTAGAAGTTGCTGACAAGGCATCTTCTGCATGGGGAGATGTATGTAAAGCTGTCCCAGTTACTCCTTTTCCACATGAAGCTTCCACAGTAGCAGCAATTATATATTCACTTATGAAACCATCTGAGATGAAAGTTTTTTTAAATATGCAAATTGTCTCAGATGGAAATATTAGAAATAAGAATAAATCCTCATGGATTTCTTTTGCAAGAGAGTTTAATATAATATTGAATGAAATTTTTTCTGTACATGATGATTTTAATAGAAATAAAATAGGCAAAATAATTTCACCCACTATTAAAGCTACTCCAGTAAAAAAAGAAAAGCAAAAAAGACTAACTACACAAGAAAAACTAGAACAGAAAAAGGCAAGAACAAATAAAAGAATAAATCAAAATATTAAGAAAAAAGAGGAACAATATAGTAGTAATCTTGGTATTTTACGCGAGATGGCAGAGAGAGCAAGAGCGAAGAATGTACTCAAAAAAGAAATTGCTTAAAATTTTTGATACTAATTCTTGGTTTTAATATTCTATTATTGTTATAATAGATAAAAACAATATGGGGATAAAATGAGTGTAAAAAAAATATATTTTGAATTAACAGAAGCCAGCATAAATAGTCTAAAGCTTTTTATACACGATGTTTCTACGTCAGTATCAATAGAATTTAAGTCATATACAAAGAAAAGAAAATCTAAATATACATATAAGGATATAGAAAACAACATTGAAGTTTTATCTATCTTAGATGAAGGTATTTCTACAGAAGAAGAGCTTAGTCATCAATTGTATGAATATGCTGTAAAACTATCTGACAACTTTGAATATGAGTACTTGTTTGATACTTTTTCTGATAGGAAAAAACATTCAGCCCTTATTTATCTAGATAAGAGCTGAATTTACTGATTATGGATTCATCGGAGAAGGTGAATTTGCTGAATTATCTAAGTTATATGCTTCTGCCATACTTGGGATTTTAACGTCTTTACTAAAAGATAAAGCATTCGTCACCACACGTAATGAAGACTCATTGATTGTGTTTTTATTTGAAATAACATCTATAGGAAAAGAGAAGTTTTTATGTTTTTCTCTTGGATTGTTAACATAAAAAATAACTTCCTCAGAGTCTCTTATTGAAACTATACTTGGATCAGAAAAAATAACTTTTCCTGTATTTAAATTTAACTCAAGCTCATATTCTTTAGGTGGCAGCGTAGGATTATTATCATAAGAGACAGCCGAAATAGACACTCTTCCATCATGCACAATATTGCAATGGTTAGATAGAGAAGAATACTCTTCTTTTCCCCATACCCTCTGATTCATAACAGTGCCACAATATCCAGAAGTACCTTTAAAGTCATCAATAGCTTGGTAAACCTCCTTGCCTTCAGCATCAAAATAATAAGTAGCTAGATAATCTCTTTCTGGAATAGAAAAATCAGCTTTTCTTACAGCCCCAACACTTGCAGCCAAAGAATTAAAATCCTCTATTTTGCAAGGCAGGTTATCCTTTATAAAACAGTTTCCGTTATTTGAATTTTCTAAAAAACCATTATGAGTTATCTTCCCTTTTAGAATAGAAGAAATATATTCTATAGTACTTGAATCTGGCTCAATTTTAATAAGAGACTCTAATAGGTCAATAGTTAAGCCTTGAGCTTTTTGTGTTTGAAGTAAAAAAGATTCTCTTTGACCTTCTTTTAAAAAAGACATATATTTGGTTATTATTTCTTTTTGTGACAATCCCATATTATTCCTTAATGTTTTTATAGTTAGATTATATCTTTTTTTAATGAAAGAATTAGAAAATAAAAATATTATGGTATATTATGGCATATCCAGAGATAGAAGGGACTAAAAATGATGAATTTTAGAACATGGTATAGTCAGAATATGAACTATTATAAAATAAAGCACGAAGGTCAATTAAAGAAAATGAGAGTTGATGCTCACGAAGCGTACCAAAAAATGATAAGTTTTACGCATGAGCCAAAAAAATCAAGATAAATATTTCAATATAAGTTGCATATTTTCACTAAAGAAGATATACTTCAACTATCTAAAAAAACAAGGAAACAAATGAAACATATTAAACTTTCAATTATTGGATGTCTTGCTGCAGTAGCAATGACAACAATGGCTTCAGCCAACGAGACACCTATGTATATTGGTGGAGCTTATGGGTTTGAAAACCTAACTATAGATAGAGCTTCTGGAGGAAATCTAGTTGATGAAAAGTTCGGATCTATTATGATGGACGCTGGTTATTCAATTAATCAATATGTAGCTGTTGAGGGTAGATATTGGTCAGGTATTAATTCTAGTAACTCTTTAGCTTGGAGAACAGGTATCAATTCAGATATCACTGTTGATGCATGGGGACTTTACGTTAAACCAATGTACCCTATCTCTGAAGATATGAACTTCTATGGATTAGTAGGTTACGGTTCAGCTGATGCTGAATATAAACCAAACAACAACGTCTCTATTACTTCTGACAGTGTATCAGGATTCTCATGGGGTATAGGTGCAGATTATCTAGTTTCAAATAACTGGTCTGTATTTGTCGATTATACATCAATCATTGATGGTGAATCTGGTTCTGTTGATGCAATCAATACAGATGATTCTCTGACTACTATTAATCTTGGGGTTAATTACCAGTTTTAATAGCATTCTCAAGGCTAAGGCGTTAAGCCTCCTTGAGGAGAAACGATATCTTCGTCAACCATACCCTTAATAAAAAGACTACTTTTTCTACTCTCTTCAAATAATTCAGAATATTTAAACTCAGAAGTCTCATGCTTATTACATAAATCATCAGTAGTATCCCAATCGTAATTTTTAGCAGGAACAGAGAATGCTGCCATTTTTTTTATTCCAGCAGGGAAAAGACCTACACTTTCATGACCTACGTTTCCGTATGTTTTACTTTGTGCAAAGTCATCAATAATAACACCGTCATAACCTTCTGTTGCAAGCTCTTTAAACTTATCCACTGAATGGTACTGTACATCCATCAAGTCACCCTCACCCGTAGACATATCAAAAAGATTTAATTCTTTTGCTCCAGAGAATATATATAGTTCTCCAGGCATAGAGTAATCAGCAGGATAAAATTCTTCAACACCATTCTCGTCATGACCCATAAGTATTTCAACGTCATCATTATTGTCTACATCATATCCAAGCGTATTTTTTATAAAATTATAAATATCTCTCTGTCTAGGTATAGAAGCATACTCACCATCTTTTTTTATCATATATGAAATTATTTTTTGTGTAGAATCAATTTCTATATCTGATACTTCATAACCTATAAGCCTCGCAATTTTAAGATCAAAAGAATCTGCATAATAAAAAGAAGCATAATCATCCATCGAGAAGTTACTAGGCTTAGAATATTGTACAGACATACCAGAAGTGGGAATATAGCTTTGAGATACATCAGGGCTACGAGATGTCCAAAGAACACCATCATACCCTCCTCCTCGTAAAGGACCCTCTATTTTTTCACAAGTCCCATGAAATAAAATATCTTTTTTAGCATCCTCTATAGAAGAGTATTTGGAAAGAAGTTCTGTTTTCTTTTTATTAGTGTTCATGTTTACCCTTGTTATTAAACTGATTAATTATACCATTTATATTGCAATTAAATAAAAAAAAGCTTTACTTTTTTATTTAATTATGATAGAATATAACTCTATTCAAATAAGACATTGCCTTTTAAAATCATATTTTATCATAGGACATATTTAAAGATAGATAAATAAATCAAAGGATTATAGATGATTAAATTAATACTTGTGTTGGTCGTAGTTGGCTATGCTTACTACTGGATCTCAGATAAGTTTTTTAATAAAAACAAAAAAACAATCAGAAAAACATTAAAGGTTATTTCTGACACTATTCAGTATACAAAAGTAGAAGATAAGATTACTATTTACTATAAAACCTCAACTGACACGGATTCTACAGAAAAGAAAAAAGAGCTTATTTTAATTGCCTCCGTGAATGGAGAGACCACGCTACTAGATGAAGAAACCGCCATATCAATTAGTTTCCGAGGCTTAGATACTCCACTTAAAGAGTGCAGAAAAGGCATTTTTTTGAAAGAGACAAGAGATAAACTAATTCCTATTTTGAATTATGCAGATATTCTTCCAAATATTGCTAGACCAATTACAGGTATTCCATCTCTTTCATATTGGAAAACAAATAAAGAGAGAACACTGGTAGTTAATGCTTTGAGAAAGATTTTTCTAGATATCTCGGGTAAAGTAGAATACCCAGAGTATAGAAAGTAACATATAGGGAAGACTCTCTTCCTTATACATATATATGATAATACAAATAAACTCTGACAATATTTCAGTATATATAGAAGAAATAACAGCTCTATATGTTGAAGTATTTTCAGCCCCTCCAAGATATGAAATTATAAATCATGATAATCTGAAAGAAGAAATACTCTTGAATATTATTGACAAGATAATGTATGCATATATAAATAATTCAAAAATTGTAGGGTTTATTTCTATGGAACCAGCATATCGGACTAAAGATTATCAATATATGTCAGAGACCAACATATCCCTAATGAAGAATCCTAATAGTTATATGATTTCTGAAAGTTTTGTTAGTGAAAAACACAGAGGACAAGGGATAGCTATGCAATTGTTTAAGAGGAGTCTTCTTTTAAATAAAGGGTCTATTGTATTTTCCAGAAGCAGATTAGATGCCTTCGCTCAAAATAAGATTTTTACTAATTTAGGATTTAAAGCAATATCAAAAATAAAAGTAACTACAAATGGGATAGAATCGATAAAATATCTTTGGGAATATAAAATTTTTTAGTATATTTTAAAAATAAACCTTTCTAAGATGTTATAATATTCTCATATTAAAGAAGGACTATTTATGAAACAAGAAACTGAAACAGCTGAAAAGAAGTATTATTTTACTTTTGGTTCAGGATTAATCGAAGATGGACTAAACTCATATGTTAAAGTAATTGCAGAAGATGTAGTCCAAGCCAGAAAGATAATGTTTGCCTCTGAATATGGGGGGAATTTTTCATTCACATATTCTGAGAAAGACTTTTTAAGTAATTTCAATATAGAGAAAATGAATTGTATAGATGTTTTTTCTCAATCTGAAAAAGATTATATTCTTGAATGGAAAAATGATAAAGGATACGTAGAAAAAAATATCATCTCTGAAGATGAATTATTTGATTTATCTGAAAAGATGTGGCCCGAGCCAACAGAAGAGTATTCTGAAGATGAAGATGTAGAGATAGAAAACATGAGAATAAACTATCTCAAGAGAGAAAATGGTGGGGAAGCTGCTATAGTGGAAATGCTTAGGGATTATGAGGACTACATTGTGATAGATCTAGATATTGAGAGAAAGAAAGAAAAGATATTGTCTGCATATGGTGAAAGCCCGAAGATAGTTTCAGAAGCAATTTATGATGAATTGAACTGGGGATCTAAGCCAATGAGAAGTACCATGGAAAACACTATCAAAACTCAACTTACCGACAGAATGGTAGAAAAAATCAACAAAGTACTTTTCACAGAGAACCTTGATGTGATCCCATCCGCAATGCAAGAAAATTCTACTGATGATACACCTAACAATACTCAAAAACCACAATAATAGGAGCGGTTATGATAAATCAATATGTAAAAACATTTAAGGGCGAAAGCTTTATTCTTCATTCAGATGCAGAAAAAATAGTAGCAGAATATTCTAAAACCAATAGAAAGAAGAATAATGGATTGGAATATAAGATGAGTGAAGAAGAAAATATTGACAAAAGAAACCTATACATTGTTACCAGGGATGGTAATGGTTGGTGTGGTGACTCAGTGTGCAAAATAGCTGACAATAAAACATACAATAAATATATGAAAGAGGAAGGAGAGGAGGCATTTCGTAATTTTGTTCCAAAGTATCCGGTAGGAAACCACTATCTAGAAGCATATGCAGCCATTACATCAAAGCAAGGTGTCTTAGGTATAGATGATGCAGGGATAGCTCAAGGTACAGGGTCTATTACTTTTGAACAGGTATTAAGATTAGAGGAAGAAGGTGTTAAATATACTCCTCTTGATAAGCCAAGAGACAATTATATTGGTGATTTTGAAGTTCCTTATGATAGATTTGTCTTGTTGACAAATGAGTATAGACATTTGAAGGATAAATTTGTACAAGAGAATAGACTTTTTAAAGCAGATTTACCCGATGTAAGACATATGAAATTTATGCCAACATGCCTTAATATAGATGAGCCAGAAGTACATAAGATCATTAGAGAAGCTGTAGATTCTTTCGGTTTTGTTGGTAATATGGATATTTCTGTAGGAGGTACGGGCAGTAATCATAAAGAGGTTGATTTAATTAATATTAAAACTGATCTAGAAACTGTGTATATTCGAGTAGATTATGATAAAGCAGAGGCTTCGGTAGAATATATTGAAGGGGAGGATGGGAACGAGACTTATGCTTTTACTCAACATATACCTTTTGAAAAGTTTAATACACACGATTCAGAAGCGATGATCCCTGAAAAATCTTTTGATCAAATATTGAAGGGGGTAAAGGAAGTATATGATAACAATATTTCCTACAAGATGAAGGAAATATATACTATTCCTTCTCTAGTTTCAGTAGTTCAGGAATCAGAAGACACTGAACCAACAATAAATAAACCATAGGAATATATAATGAAAAAATTAATATATAAAGGTAATTCTATTAGTTTCGAGGAAATAAGCTCTAATGCAGAGGAACTATCTTTTGCAAATTTCCCGAAAAATAAAAAAGCTTGTGTTGTGGAATTGTCCTTATCTAGTAATTCTAAAGTTGAAAGAGATGGCAAAGCTGAAGTTATACGTAGTTTATTTGGTCAGATGGCTGAAGCTGATCGATATTGTATCTCCGCATTTTGTTCTCTTTCTGATGAAAATAAAAAAGATATTATAGAAACTTATGAGGCTATTGGATTTACAAAAAATATAAAATCTACAAATAACACAGATATTGAATTAAGTCTAAAACTTGATTCAATGGGAATACCTATGGGTGTATCTCCTGAGATAAGAAAACTATATATTGATGATATTAAAGATGATTTATATAATATTGTGTCTAGTATGGTAGAAACAAAATCAGAAGCCAGATCCATTATTCAAAATGTTTCAAATATGGTTGAAGTACTGGATACACCTAAACAAGTATATGATTATATTCTAGGTATGGCTGGGGAAGAAAATGAAAAATCTTATGAAAGCAAGATAGATGAAATACTTTCTGAGCTTACAGTGATATATAAATCATTAGGTGATGATTATGATGAGGATTCAGAATTTGCAATCAAAGAAAAGAAAAACTATATAAAACTAGTTTCTGATTTGTATGTTTTAGATAAAGATTATGCAAGAATGAATGATAAATACATATCTATTGACTCTGTTGTTATCAATGGGGAAGACCTTAATAATGAAAATAATACGTATGTACATGGGGACTTCCCTACGCATGCTTCATCTGATGAGAGCTTTAGAAAAGTCACTATCACTACAGGAGCAATGTCGTCAGAAATAATTATTCCAGAGGATAGAGAATCATATCATCTAAATTCAGTTTCTGCCGTATCTAGAGAGGCTCAATTATTAGGGCATGAACTAGGGGCTGAAATGGCAAGATATCTTCTTGACACAAAATTCAATTCTTCTGATGAAAAAAATGCTATAAAAAGAAAAAGAGCACAATTTCAAATGCAGACCACAGATATAGCAGGACTAATAAAAAATAATTATTTTGGGATAAAAACTATTAAAACTTTCCTCTTTAAGACACTTGGTGTTGATTTATCTAAGAATACTGAAAGTTTATTTGATCATCTATATGCTCACAAAGATCAAAAAATATCGCTATTAAGAGATGTAGCCTTAACTGAAGAAGCAACGGGGTTAGTGACTCGTGGGTTTGCAGCTATCTCTGATGAGAATGAACCTATCTTTTTCGTTTCAAAGAATGGACAAAAATCCATAGATGATTTTACATATTTATCAGGGAACTCCATTGAAAATATTTTTGACAAATATACTCTTTCTGAGATGAATGCTATGAATAGGGAAGACTTTATTAAGGGAACTTTAACAGAAGCGAATACTGTTGACAATATGGAGAGTCCCAAAATATGACTCTACCCTTAAATGATTTTACATTAATTAAAACAAATGAACCAGATACGTGGTCTTTCAAAAAACATGGAAAGTCTATTGGGAAATGTAGTTTTAAATTTTTAAGTCATGATGATTTTATTGAATTAGAAGAAGATACCATGCTAGAAAATGGTCTCGTAAATATCATAAATGCAAGTGAGCAAAATGAAGGAATTTGCTACCTAGACTGGATATCCATAAACCATAAAGAAAGAGGGAACAAATATGGTGGAGTATTATTGGATATGACTGTAGAATTATTAAAAAATAAATTTGATGGTTCCCCAATATTTTTAAATGCTTCAGGGTTTGGAGAAGTTTTCAAAGGGGAAGCACTAGTGAGATTCTATGAAAAAAGAGGGTTTACACCATTAACTGATGAACTTAATTCCTCTTGCTATATGTTTTCCGAAAATGTTTCCTTATTGAAAAGTTACTCGAAAAATAATATAGAAAGTGTTTTAGTGGAATCTATAGAGGTTGAAACAAACAATCAGGTGGTTTTACCTTTAAAATAAAGAAGCTTGTTTTAAAATTTTATTCTCAAAAAAAGAAACTTGTTTACTCACCGTGTTAAATACGGTAAATGGTTTGCCTTGTTTTTTAGAAATCTTAAAACTATGAGCTGTTCCAGGACTCTTTCCATCCCAAAAAGCGATACCAATTGCTGAGTCCGTCCAAATCTTTTCATTTCTAATGAACCCAGCCCTATTCTTTCCGTATTTAGACCAATCAGGTAAGTGTTCCAACAAGGAATAGCCATATTTAATACAGAAGCGTTTAACCATCCTATCAGCTCCACTCTCAGCTCCACCTGATATTAAATCAACATGACCATAGTTAAGAAGGAAAGATTTAAGAACTTTTTCAAACTCATCAAAATCAGAATATCCTCTACTACCAATAACACAAATATTCTTAACTGTGGTATCTATTTCTAGGCAAGTATATCCAGATTCTTCAAGCCAAGATGCTAAGATTCTACGATGACAGAAATCACCTGTTTTTTCATAACAAAGGAATACAGAGTTTTTGTATTTTTCTGCTATTTCTTTAGGATCCAATAAAGAAAGTGTTTCATCTCTATATCTTATCTCATAATCTTTTTCTGAAATTTCATCATTTTTATATGCCAGTAATAATTCCATAGAAGGGGCTAATTCTAATGCTATAATCGAAGTAGGGAAAGATGCCGTAAACCAGTCTGGAGTCACTCTAGATATAGATACTAGTTCTCTATCCTTATGCAGAAATCCTGCTTGAGCAAAATATGATGTATTCATGTGTAACCTTTTATTATATTGGCAGTTAATAGTATGATTATATCAAAATAGGCAATTAAAGGTTACGAATATAGTATTTTTTTAAAAAAAGTAGTGTTTTTTATGGCATTATTAAATAAAAAGAAACCAGAAGGACTATTTATGGTAGATATAAAAATTAAAGAATTAATTGATGGGATACACCGCCTATTAAATGGAGAAACAAGCTTAGCAGGAATTCCAAACATAAAAGATAAAGAAGTGCCTTCAATAAAGGTACTAGAAGCATCTTTCGTTGATATACTGAAAGAAGTGACTTATAGAGAAGATTTATATGCTCAACATTCAAATGGGATGGAAGGCTCTGTCAAGAAACTTCCTAATGAAAAAGCTACATATGATTTCGTAAAAGAAGAATTAGACATCTTAAGAAAAGATCCTGATGGGTATCATGCAGACTTTAAAGAAAGATTTAATGAAGACATGTATAGAAAAACTCTTTTACCTGTGGCTTCATCACTATCTAATAAAAATACAGCAATGGAAGAGGGGAATACTCCTTCTCCTGTTAATGCCCCTACTCTATAGAATGAGTAATTATAGGCTATTTAAATATTATATACTATCAAAATAGACTTTTTTATCATCAAAAGAGGGTTTATTGGGCTTTTTATTGAAAAATACTTGACTTTTTATTATTTTTTAAATACAATTAAAAGTAACAAAAATTTAAAGGATTACACATGACAAAGACGACCAAAACAAGTTTAGGTAAATATTTAGCGGATCAAGGTTTAGTACCATCAGGTAAAGCAGGTAAAGAAATTGTAGATGCAGTTTTTGATAAAATAACTGCAGATGTTACTGCAGGTACAGTAGTTTCAATTGATAAAATTGGTGCTTTCTCTAGAATGGAAGTAGCTGAGAAAACTGGTAAAATTCCAGGGACTGATAGAACATATACAAAAGCAGCACATGCAAAAGCACACTTTAAGATGGCAAAAGCACTTAAAGATATCTAACGCTACTAAGTGGATACATTCTCTTGTATCCACTTAATCTTCTCCCTTAAAGCACCTCAAAAGAAAAAACATAATTTCTATTACTAGAAAACCAACACTCTTCCCAAAATATATTATTTTTCCTTAAAGCTTGTAAAACCTTTCTTGAGCTATTTTTATTTGCAAATGACAGCTGATATAACCCTCTATCTATTTTAATGCTTAAATCATCTCCTAGACACTTCTTTACGTATAGTATTAATGTAGAGTAACCTTCTTTTTTATCCCATGAAGAAATAATCTTAATATGTTCTTCTAATGGTATATTTTCTGCATGGCTAATCATTTTCTATGTCCTCTATAATCATTTGACTCAAATCATTAAACAAGGAGATATTATCCTTAATCAATATTTCCTCGATACTAAAGGCTTCCCCTTCAAGCGATTCTGTTGCAAAGCACAATTCTTTAGAGAATTTTTTCATCTTAAATAATAGAGATAATTTGGATATCTCATGCTTTAATATCTCTTCTCCCTTGCTTGCGTGAGTATAAAATTCACGGATCAATATATGGTAGTAAGTAAAGTGAACAGATATCATAGCCAATAATGATATCAAAAAAGAACTTCCTAATAAATATAAGATATTTAAATCAATACCACTATACGAAAAAAATACACCTAAAGATATTAGTAAAGATACGAAAAGAGAGAAGCAAATAGATATAGAAGTTTCTGACCAGGTTAACCATGGAGATGAACAATGCCCACTCATATTTCCTTTTGTATATCCAGATATAAAAGAGATCATCTTTATTTGATCTCTTATTCCTAGTTTAATAGGCAAATCTTCCATCTAGTGTATATCTGAGGTTGATTTATTTGAATCCTTAAGTAGATCATTAATAGGAGACAGTGTTTCAAGAAATTGTCCATCCAAATATATAGAAGGCGTTCCTACAATCATTTTGTCTGATAGAAGCTTCTCATTTCCTTTTAGGAAAGTATTTACTTTATCTGATGTAAGTTCCTCAAATGTATATTTAGTACCTAATAAAACATTAGATTTTTCAAGTATTTCAAAAGGACTGGTTGTTTCCGATATTTTAAGGTTATATAAATTAAGAGCACGCAAATGATTTCCTGAAAGAGATTCTGCAGCAATTATTCTGATTATTGTTTGTGAAGAAGGGTGCATAGGGAGTGCTGTATCTACTAAAAATACTGATATATCGGTAGAATTAACTTCTTGTATCTTTTCTATTAATCCAGGGACAACACCTTTACATGATGGACATCTTGGATCGGAAAATATATAAATAGTATGAGAAGAAAGAGAATTTCCAAGTATTCTACGCGATTCTGTTTCATCTTCTTTTGTAGGTTTTGGAGCTAGCATCTTTTCTAGGTGAGAATTAAAATTAACACTATATAGACGACTAGAAACAAACAGTCCATTAGTAAAGAAAATATTTGTTGAAATTCTAGATTCTTTAGAGATGGAATCCTCTACGGTAATTCTAACCAAGTACTGGGACCAATTTCCATCTTCAAGACTAGAGCCACTTATCTCTTCTATTGTCACCAATTTAAGTGTCGTGTCTTGAATTGATTTATTAACATATTTTTGAATTGCAAGCTTATCTTTTTTATTTTTAAAAGAGCCTGCATGTAAGAAAGTTGCTGACAAAGCAAGAGTGAGAAGAGCTAATATGATTTTTTTCATAAGAAATCCTTGTTTTTGATGGGTATTATAGTTTATTTAAATAAATAAATCAATATCTTTAGTCTGATTTATTTAAAACAGCTGAGGTTTTCTTGACTAAAAAATAGCCATATTCCTTTTTTGAGATAAGTGCAAAAACTTTTCCATACTTATACTCTGAAAAATCTAATACAGTAGTTGTACTCATGATCGTAGATAATTCATTTAATATGGCAGGGTATAAAGGTAAAGACTTAAGCTCTCTCCAAAAATTATTCATTACGGCAGTCTGAGACATATTTAAACTTCTACCAATATCTCTATACGATTTTCCACCCAACCACTTAACTATAATGGTTTTTTTTGTTTCTAGAGATTCTTCAAAAGAGCAGAATAAATCATTATGTTTTCTCTTTATAGTCATAGAGTAGACTCCTTTCCTCTTAAAAGATGGTTATCTACCAGAGAATTTGTTGGAATAATTTTAAAGGTGCAACAATCCATAAAAGAGAGATCATTAATATTGTCTCCTGCACCTATGGTCATGGTGGGCTCCAGTTTACTGATAAGGTACTCAACCCCTCTTCTTTTACTAATGCAGTTTGGGAGAATTGCAAAAGAATTATCACTCTCATAGATATGCAAACTAGGATAGAACTCTATAATATCTTTTATGGTTTTTTTTAAGAATGATAAAACTTTTTTATCATTCTTAAGAGTTGGACTATTTACACTGATATAGAAATCATCAACAATTGAAACATTAATATCTACATCTAAATCACTTGTTCTAGAAACTACCTGAGATTTAATCATTGAAAAAGAAGGAATGTGAGCATACTCTTTCTTTATTTTTTCATCCCAGTCCATATCAACCTCACCATTGACTAGTATTGTGCCTCCAAAATTCAAAACTGCGTACTTAGGAGAATATGTATTTTCCATAAAAGTCCTTTTATATGCAGATAAATTCCTTGCTGTAACCGGAATAAGTTCAATTCCTTGCTTTATCATTCCGTCAAGAAAGTCCTTTGTTTCTTTATATATATAAGAACTGTTTTCACCTTGTCTATTGGTAGCAGCTACAATTGTGTTTCTAGTAAAGTCTGTTTTTCTTTTTGTTTGAATTAAAGTGTCATCTAGATCACTAAAAAGAATAGTTTGAAATATGCTATTTTCCATTCTTAACTCCATAGTATTTTTTTCTTTCTAAGATGTTCTTAGCCCAATTAGAATGTGTTTTCTTCTCATACATTCTACCACCATGGCCAAACACGGAAAGACTGGATGTTAGTAATTTTGTTGCAACTTCAAACTCATCCTGTGTAACCTTATATGAATCATGAATGGTCTCTATTTGGCAGGGATGTATAGTTGTTTTATTAAAAATACCATGCTCAATATCACCTAAAAGCTCTTTTTCTAATATATTCATTCTCTCGTAACAACCATAAACAGGAGAAGAGACATTAAATCCATGAGATTTAAATAAATTTAATATTGTAGACAAGACTATATATAGTGGCATTATTTCATAAATTGTTTTATCACAACTTCTCATCATATTAAGTAAAGATAGAATATCCTCGCTACCTACCCTTACACATAAGACATGTTCTCTAAAAGGTTCTAATTCAGACATTATTTTGGATAAACTCACACCACTAAAAACATCTTTTGTTTCAAGGATAGGTAAAATATAGAAAGTATTTTCATTAATAAATAAAGATAAATATCTAGTAATATTATTCGTGTCGAATTTAGGTAAAGCAAAACCATCTATAAATTGTATTCTTTTCATTGAAAGAACTATCTTTAAATTCTCTAAATTACGAGGACGTATGAAAACCTTCAAATCACTTAATACAAAATTACTTAAAATTTCATTCTCAAGCTTTTCCATTGCCATAGGAAGATCTTCTTCTGAAACAGCATCTTCGAGACACAAGACTATAGATTTAAGTCCAGGTAGTTTTTTTCTTCGCAATATATCCATAACATCTACATGGTTCATAGGCATATATAACGTTGCTCCCAACTCGTAATAGTTTATAGGTCTCATTTAATCCACCTTTCTTATTACTGACAAGGATGTAAAAGGCATATCTTTATCCTCCACAAGTCGGACATTTTTCTCTCTACATAAAACTTTCAAATGTTCAATTTCTTTAGAATCAATATTCTTAACTAATACAATCAAAGGAACTCTACGCAATAATACTCTAGTGCTCTCGCCAATACCGGGTTTAATTAAATTAATATCATCGATATTGTATTCTTTTTGTATGTTTAGAAAATATTTATTTACGCTTACATCATCTTTGGTGAGTCGTCTAAGTAACGGCTTTCCTGTTAAGGGGAGAGATAAAATAATCTCCATCATCTTATCTACAAAAGTTAAACTTAGGTCTACCTCAGAATATTCTTCATAAAAATGGCAACCATGATAATCACCTTTAAAAATATACTCATCATTTAAAATACTTCTACTTACTAAACCAGAAATTGTAGAGTTTAGCGTAGCAGAGGGAATTAGGTAATCATCTCTTGTAGCTGAGAAGTCTGCTACTCCTGCGATATCGGCAACAACATATAATTCAGAGGATATATTTGTGTTATTTTCTTCATTAAAGAGAGAAACAAATTCTTTAAGTTCTCGGTTTATAACTCCCTTTCCTGTCCACCCATCAACAAAAATAACTTCTGCATCAGGATTGTTATCCACTATATATTTAAGAGCTACTTTATCTATTTCTCTATCTCTTATAATTGAAATAGAATAATGATTAACATCTCTTTTGAAATAATCCCGCAGAGTTCTTTTCAATAAAACCCCTATAGGAGTTCCTGCTCTGACTAATGACACAAGAACTATTTTCTCCTTTTTCATTAAGTTTTCGGCTAAAACAAAAATATCTTTAGCAAATCGCTCACTGTTTAAATCAAACGACCTCTGAAAAACCTCTTCATACTCTTTTGTAGGCTCATATTCTCTACTTAGCATTTCTGAATAATGAGCGGTATTATTCTGAATTCTACTTTCTTTATCATCGACTTCAGTAAAAGGCATATCTATTTTTTTTAAAAGAAATTCAACGTCACCTTGCAAATAGCTTCCGCTAAAATGGTTTTTATTTTCACTCATTAGTTAACTCCATATTTGTCTTTTTTAAAGAATATTTCTTTTACATTGAATTTTTTTTCAAGTTGTTCTTTTAGGTTATAGTTTTTAGGAAGTCTTGTTGTCTCATAGCAGATAATTATAAGATCATATTCCCTATCTGTAACATTATAAAGAAAATTATCAATACCCTCAGAATAATTATCCTTAAAAGATAATTTTGATGAAATTGCACCATCTACATTAACTGGACTTCTTGTTGTTGCCTGGTAGTAAACATCTACACCTTTGTTTTCTAGATCATGAGCATATTGATAAGGTGGATACATAAATTCTGCTGTTCCTAAAACTAAAACCTTTTTCTTTTGAAGTTCTTTTATTTTTGGAGCACCAGATAAAAGATATGAAGCATTAAGTGTTGCTCCATACCTACCAAATCCATCTGGAATAATACTGTCTAGATTGATAGGAGTTGAGGGTTCTGAGACAACTGAGATAGTTTCAGATAGAACTTTCTGGTCAGCTTTAAAAGAAAATTCACCTGTATATAATGATAAATAATTAAAGTTATCGTATTTATTTTGGCTCCAATTCAATAGAGTTAATAGAAAATATTCTTTTACGTTTGGCATAACATTTTTCATTTGTTCAACTAGGTTATTTGCTGTGTTGCCTGTTGAAACTTCATCATCAATAAGAATAACTCTGGTAGCCTTTTTTAAAAAATCTTTCATAAGAGGGTTCTTTGGCTCATAGAAAATATGACTAGGGGCATGACAGTGTTCCTCCATAAAGGAAAAAAATACTGGTTGAGAAGTTTTAAATCTAGTAGAATGAATATATATGCTATTTATATGAGCGTAAGCATCAAAAACACCTTGTCCTAATGCCGTAGCAGTTTCAGCAAAACCTATAAACAAAGTATATTCATCACTTTTAGGAATAAGTTCGGCTAATTCTTTGTATGTTTGTTTCATCACTGATGGAGCAACAGGCAAATGCTTCCCCAAAACCTTACTTACAAAAAGAAATCCTCTTTTTTTATTTATTCTAGAGCCATAAGAGACTAATCGATCAAGTGTGTCATTTTCTTCAACACCTAATAGGCCAGTAGTTAATTGTACGTTCATATGATTTTTCCTTGAATTGTGTATTAACTAATAATAGCAAAAAAAGTATAGAAAGTCAATCTAAAAAGTTGATATGGTAAGGTTTTAAGGGGGTATTTTAATTTTTAGTGAGATACACACCCAAAAGGGCATGTATATTTTTAGAGATACGCTTTTGCAGTATTTAATGTACCTGCAATGGCCCCATCTTTTGTCGGCTCACCAATAGAAGCAAATTTCCATTCGCCATTTCTACGGTAAAGCTTTCCAAGAATCATAGATATGAATCCTGCAAATTTTGGGTCAGAAGAGATATTGAAGTTTGCAACAACTGCATCTACTCTATCTGGTGTACCTTCATAAAGACGAATTGCAGCAAACGGAACTGTTGCAAAATCTTGCTTTTGGAATGAATTAAGGATAAAGACAACTTGTTCTACGTTTGCTGGGATTGAAGCCAGTGTAACATTTACAACTTCGTTATCTAAACCATCATCACCATCGGCATCACCTTCTGTATCATCACCAGAATGGAGAATTCCAGGAGCGATAAGATTTTGAAAAGAAACTGTGTCTATAAGGTTTTTGTTTGCATCAAACATTCCAACTGACAAGTCCAAATCAACAGCAACTTTCTTGTTTCCACCTAGAAAACCTTTTTTCTCAATCATTCCCCAGTTTGCCCCAACACAGAAAGAAGCAAGCTTGCCTCCATCTCCCTTGGTTAGGTCAATTTTTTGACCTTTTACTAGATTAATAGCAGCCATGATTAAACCGTATACTTATCTACAAAACCTTGTAGACCTGAATTAAATCCTGTACCAACTGCAGAGAATTTCCAAGAACCATCTCTCTTGTAAAGCTTACCAAATTCAATTGCTGTTTCAGCAGAATAATCTTCATCTAGCTCATACTTTAGGATCTCTTTACCTGTTTTTTTATCCACAAGACGGATAAACGCATTAGTTACTTGTCCAAAGTTTTGACTTCTTGCTTCAGCATCATCAATAGTTACAACAAAAACAATTTCTTTTGTGTCGGGACCAACTTTTGAAAGAGTAAGTTCAATAGACTCATCATCTCCATCACCCTCACCTGTACGGTTATCACCTTGATGAACAACTGATCCATCTGTAGAAGTAAGATTATTATAGAAAACAAAATCTGTTTCTACTTTTGTTTTACCGTTTTCTCCAAGCATAAAGACTGAAGCATCCAAGTCAAATTCTGCACCAGTATCTGAACTGTTTCCGTCCCAACCAAGACCAATAATAACATCTTCTAGCCCTGGAGCCTCTTTTGAAAGATCAATCTTTCCGCCTTTTTTTAAATCTATACCCATAAGTATCCTTTTCTGATAGTTTAATTTAACGCCTTATTTTCGACGTATTTGAATTATACCTTATAATTAATGGAAACGCAATGTTTTTTTGATTTTTATGTAAAAAAAGTGGAAAATGTGTAGTGTTTGTAGAGATAAAAGGGGGATTCCCCTTTATGTTTTATATTATTAGAGGTGATTTCTCATGCCACCAACTCTGCGACCACGAATCCATTGACGGGGATTAAAGATGCTACCTTCTTTTTCGGCAACAACTAATCCTATAATGGGAGTTAGTATTGCTAAGATAATCATAGCTCCACCTCTTTGGGATCTTCTTTGTGCAGCAGTTTGACCACTAGGCTTAAGCATAGTAAAGAAACTCATCAACCAAATTAAGCTCAATGGTATTTTTGTCAATAAAGACAATATTGTTTTAAAAATCTTTTTATCATTTATGATATATGTATTTCTAACAAGCATAAGCAAGAGAACAAAAAAGACACCAGCAGAAAGAATCAGAGCATATTCATATTTTCCTCCTAGAAGAGTGAAAATAGTAAAAATAAGAAAAGCTGATGCAGGCATTAAAAAAGTTAAACCTAAATCGTTATAGTCTTTAAAGATTATAACAGATCTATTTTCCCCTGCACCTTTAAATATTGTAACTATTATCAATAAACCGTATCCGAATAAAAAATACTGATAGTTATCATAAAGAGTTGAGTCTGGAGAAACGGATGCTATAGAATTTCCCGCGAACACAAAACTTGTGCTCACAAGAAAAGCCAATAATGAAGATATTATTTTAAACATTCAATAATCTTTTTTTGCATTTCTATTTCAGTCGCATCTATTTTACCATCTGATGAAGCAATGTGTTCTAGTAAATTTTCGACCATAGTACAATATTCAGGGTATTCTTTTATTCGAGAAATTTCTCCTAACAACTTAGCAATAGTAATAGTCCATTTACTAGGTTTTCCTACCGCATCTTCTAATGCGAGAATATGGATCTCATAAAGCTCTATAGCTTCTTGAGTCATATCTAGTTCATGAATTTGATCAATATCTTTAAGGATACCAAGGGAAGCTGTGATCTCTGATGTTTCAGCTTTTTCATCTGCCATAGTCATTAAAGCCAAACTAATCACTAGTGAGTTTACAAACTTTTTTTCTTTTGAAAAACTCTCTGGAGTATATTGTTTAATTTTCTTTGCACTTTCTGTATAAAACGCGGCTGTCTTTTCTTTAATTTTATTCCAATCTAATGGCATGTTGATCCTTTATTTATAAAGCCCGAAGGCTTAATTTTAATCCCTATAATGAAGGGACTCAGCTATTTACTACTATTGTAGAAATTGTTGTATAAAATGTAAACCATCTGAAATAGGTTGAACCCATGTCATCTCATAAGCTCTAGCTATAATAAATGTAGTGAATGCTGCATAGAGACCCAATAAAGAATAAGCTTTTCCCTTAGCCATACCTTTACCGAATAAAAAGATAAAGAAAGCACCTATTGTTAGAAAGAGAAGAAGCAATCTAAGTTCAACAATACTTGATACTATTTCTGCAGGTATTTGGATAGAACCGTAAATGATTCCATAAAGGAATAAAGGTAATCCCAATGCAAAACAGATATCAAAGATATTACTACCTAATGCATTTGAAACAGCATCATCATAATTTCCTTTTTTTGCGTCTTTCATAGAAAGAATAGTATCAGGGACACTACTTGCAGCGGCTACAATAATTACTGCAACAAAGAAACTAGCAATACCAATTTCACTTGCGAATAATTCAGCTCCCCACACTAAAAAGAAACAGGCAGCAGCAATAAAGATAGTTGATACAACCAAAAGTGTCCATGCATTCTTGTTGACTAGTGAATTTTGACCAATAATAGCATGCTCTAAATCTATTTTAAGAAAAGATAAAAATCTATTTTTTCCATCTGAAGGTTCATCTTCATCTTCATCATCGTCTTCATCTTCTGGCTCACCTTTTTTCATAGAAAGAAGCATATAACCTGCATAACCTGCATACATCAACATCAACATAAGTCCATGCCACCATTCTAAAGTTTCACCGATTGTCACAATCAAAACAAATTCTGCAGCAATAAGCATAAGCCCATCACGGAGAACAACTTTTTTAGAAACTTCTATAGAGGAAAGTCTAAACATTTTAATAGCAACTAAAATACTCAACGCAGGGATTACCATCGTGTTAAACACAGCACTTCCTGCAGTAGTTCCTATACCTCCAGCAAAACCTGTTGTATTTGCGTAAACAAAAAGGAATATAAAAGTAACAAACAATTCAGGCATAGAACTACCTATAGCATTGATCGTAGCTCCCTTTACACCCTCAGTCATATTTCTACCTAAGTAGTCCGCAGCAGCCTCAAAGCCATCACAAGCTTTAGCAATCATCCAAGTTGTAAATACAACTACAAGTAACGCAATAACAATATTCATGTATTCTCCATATATCGGCTATAAGCCATTTTTAATAAGTAAAAGTATATTTGTGTTCTATATACTTGTAACAGTATATCATAATTTCCGATAAAAAATCTAACTAATCTATTAGTTTTTCATTATATATAGAAACAAATGTGCGAGCATCTTCTATGTTGTACCAAAGTTTAACTATCTTCGAGTTAGCAGAATTAGGAAGCTCTATAATGAAAAAGATATCAGACTTCTCAGACATTTTTATTCCTACTTGCTTTTTCCCTACAACTTCAACATCTTTTGGGTTTATCATGGTTATTCCTTTATTTTTTTTGAGTATAGCATATAAGTTGAAAATAAAAAATATTTAAAAGAATTTAAAAGAATTTCAAAAAACTATTGACTTTAAATTAAAAGAAAGCTATAATTCAAATATTAAAATAAATTACACGAAAGGAATACCATGTTAAATTTTACAGATTTGTCCAAAAACACTTGTAATGCGAATTCTTCACAGAATACTCAAGGTTTCCTTTCGTGTAATTTTATTGAGCAACAAAATAGTTTCGAACCATCGGAACAAATAATGATTCAAAAGAATATTTCTTAGAGTACCTCCTGGGTTTTCTGAGAAGTAATCTTCTCGGAAAATTCAAAACTTTCCCTGATTTTTACTTCAACACAAAAAACATTTAATTGTTTAAGCACGCAACTATTTAACCTATATGGACAATAGTTTAGTTTTTGTGTGCTATCGTGGTCTATTAGCTCAGCTGGTTAGAGCGTTCGACCGATAATCGGAAGGTCCCTGGTTCGAGTCCAGGATAGACTACCAAATAAAATTGTTGCATAGTAGCTCAGTTGGTAGAGTTCCTGACTGTTAATCAGGCTGTCACAGGTTCGAGCCCTGTCTATGCAGCCAATAAAAATTTGGCCCTATCGTCTAGTGGTTAGGATACTTGGTTTTCATCCAAGGCACAGGAGTTCGAGTCTCCTTAGGGTCACCAAAAGAGTTAAATATGAAAAAGAAATCGTGGAGCAGAGCTTCAAATATGAGATGTGCTACTAGAGCATTAAGAAGAGATAAAAAGTTTTGGAAAAGAAAACGGTCCAAAGGTGCAAGAAGATCCAATGATACAAAAGGCTTTTATAAGTCAACAGGAGCATGGGATTTAATTTAAAAAGTTTTTGTTAAAGAATATCGAAAGGTAGCTCAGTTGGTTAGAGCACTAGATTGAAAATCTAGGTGTCGGCAGTTCAATCCTGCCCCTTTCGACCATTAATTGTTGCGGGATAGAGCAGCTGGTAGCTCGTTGGGTTCATAACCCAGAGGTCAAAGGTTCGAATCCTTTTCCCGCCACCAAAGTATTATTGTTAAGTTCTAAATATGGCCCTATCATCTAATTGGTTAGGATCCTGTCTTTTCAAGGCAGTCACAAGAGTTCGAGTCTCTTTAGGGTCACCAGAAAAATAAATATAGGGGTATCGCCAAGTTGGTAAGGCATCACGTTTTGGGCGTGATACGCGTAGGTTCGAGTCCTACTACCCCCGCCAAAATATTAATCGTACCAAAAAATGATACGAATAATACACATAATCGTATCATTTATGATATGAAAAATGATAAGTAGTTTATTTCTTGAAGCCCTCATAGGAGATTTTCAAGATGTAAATAACATCAAGTTCTATAACAATCCTGATGGAAGGGTTCAATAAATATATAAATAAGTATGTGTGGGAGGTATCAATAACTACCGTTTTACCACACCCAATTATGGAAAATACTTAAATACCCCCTATCGGGAAACATTTTGGAGAGTTGGCAGAGCCTGGCTTAATGCAACGGATTTGAAATCCGTCGAGGTGTAAAACCCTCCAAGGGTTCGAATCCCTTACTCTCCTCCAGAATAACTATGGCGGGATAACTCAGTTGGTTAGAGTGGTAACTTCATATGTTACAAGTCACCAGTTCAAGTCTGGTTCTCGTCACCAATTATTTGACTCTAAGGATTTTACGAAATCTTTAAAGGCAAGTAAGCTACTTGCACTTAATAGTCAGTATGTCGAATAGACTTAGCTATTATTAAATATATGCCCTCTACTAAGAGACTTTAGCTTAATGCTAATGAATATCTTGGTTACGGTATGTTCCAAAAGAATATATATCGAAAAATAGCTCAATTTGGTAGAGCACTAGATAGAAAGTCTAGTTGTCAAGGGTTACAATCCCTTTTTTCGGCATCTGTACAAGTATGGCTGAGTTGGTTAAGGCGGTAGATTGCAAATCTATTTTTCGGGGGTTCGAGTCCCTTTACTTGTTTTTACAAAAAAAGATTTAAAATATGTTGTTTTCTAAAGGTTATTTTAGTTACAATTCAAAAATAAAATATATGAAAGGATTAGATCATGAAAAAAATATCAATAAGCATACCCAGTTTACCGATAAGTGGAATAATCCTTTCACCCTCCCCTAAAGACGTTTCCTAAAACGGAATCTTCTGGGAGGTAATTCCAGAAGATAGAAACCAATCTCTTCTAGAATTATTACTTTTTATAAATCACATTTCTATAGTAGCATTACTATAGAATAAAAACTATATAGGTGTAGCTCAGTTTGGTTAGAGTGCCAGTTTTGGGAACTGGAAGTCGCAGGTTCGATTCCTGTCACCTGTACCATGTAAAATAAGGGTTGGTATAACCAAACTGGATAAGGTACTCCACTCATTATGGAGATTTTGCGGGTTCGAGTCCTGTCCAACCCACCAGTTAAATATGGATAGTTCGCATAGTGGTATCGCATTCCCCTGCTAAGGGAACGGGTTAATAGCCCTCCAGGGTTCGAATCCCTGACTATCCGCCAAAATAAAAAACGAAAGGTATAGAATGAACAGAGAATTATTAATTGAATATATGACAGCTGGCACGCTCGCTGAGTTAAAAATAGCTGAAACAAAGATTGCTGAAGAAGCAAAACTCTATGAAGAGAAAAAACTTTTTTGGATGTAAAAAGGAAGCTTATGAAAAAGATTCTCAAGAAAAGAAATTTTCATCAACTCTTACATTTAAGAGGAGAGATTAATTTAAGTACACGCAGCGTTTCAATTGAGAAGAAAAAATTCTCAAGAAAAGACAAACATAAAAGTAGAAAATTGAATTTTCTTTAGAGATATTAAATATTTTTAAAGAAAATTCAATTATTTTACAAAAACCCTTGACTTTATAGAAAAAAATTACTATACTGTCTTAAATTATTAAAAACCTAGAAAGGAAGAGTTATGAAAAAAGCATATCTATCAGATTTAAACTTAGACAGCAACAGAAATAACTCTGCCTTATTACTTGCCAACGATGGCGGGGATCTCTCTTTAGTGAAGAGATTGGTGAAGAAAAGCTCACTCAAGCGAAACTAATTTAGTTTCCTTGGGGGTGACTCCGAGGAAACAAACAAAAACTCCCTCAGATTCATCTGAACTTCTCAATAAACTTTTATTTTATAAAGATCATAATCACAGTAAGTAGATTTCCGTCTATTTATTGGGGTTATTACCCTTCAATGAAATACCAAAGCTGACACAATTAAGACTTTCGTGGTAGGAGCATATCCTTTTCAGAGAAAGCGTAAGTTTTTGTGTTCCCACTGTCGCGAGTGGAGAGTATTAGCAATAACGAGTACACTGAATATTCGTACAAATATTGGTTGAGCCGAAGAGGAAACTTGAGTAGGCGTTTTTAAGTGGTGCTGTAGCACAGCGGTTAGTGTACGCCCTTGTCAGGGGTGTGGTCGTGGGTTCGAATCCCATCAGCATCGCCATTTAATTTTTTTTGCCGAGGTGGTGGAATTGGTATACACAGGGGACTTAAAATCCCCCGGTCATTGCGACCTTGCAGGTTCAAATCCTGTTCTCGGCACCAAGTAGTAAAAAGTATGGGATCATAGCTCAGTTGGGAGAGCATCTGCCTTGCAAGTAGAAGGTCAAGGGTTCGAGCCCCTTTGGTTCCACCATATATATAAGGGACAAGCATTGTTATGGTGCTTCTCGGTCAGTTCGACTCTGACATCCTTTACCATTATTGTTTTTTGTGAAGTACATTTTGGTGTGCTTCATGAAGAGTAATCTTCTGGCCGTTTGGGGTCACAGAATAAGCATGGCAACATGTCGAAGGCAAGGTGGCAACTTGTCAGCATTTATTTATAAATGTTTCATCTAAACAAAACTGACATACTAAGGTCTTCATTACGGTGGAGCCAGACTTTAAAAGGTGAGTATAAAATATATTTGGGCAACGCTGAGATATATGAGTAAACTTTAGCAAGTTTATAATACGTGCTAATCATTATAGGGGTCGGTGTGAATCAGGAAATATATGTTGCGAATCTGTGGTGGGTTAGTGGTATATGTTAAAGAGATGTGTGAACGGTGTTGCAAAATGCTTAGTAACGTGTTTTTTAGTCGGAGTAGTTACACCAAACGAAACGATATGGTGTGTGAAGCATTCTGTGTCTCAAAAGGATATGGAACTTCTGGTGAAGCACACACCTGCCAATTTGTATTAGCTCAGCGTAGAGCGTTCGTATTTTAAACGAAAGGTCGTAGTTTCACAACTACATACTTTATTAATGCAAAGTCTTCATCACTATGTTGCGAAAGCAGCTTAATTCCCCATGCTTCGGCAAATGGGTGACATTGGAAGCCCGCAAGGTGGAAGATGTTTGGTAGAAACGAAAGGTAGCCTTTTAGCGAGGGTTAACTGTTGTAAAAAGCAGACTTATAGAGACTATCAGAGTAGTAACATAGCATACAAGAAACGCTACTTGTTGGAGAGATCCTAAACAAAAGCAGTTGTGAGAGTTACTGTCCGAAAGGATTAGTGGACAAATGGGGAAACAATAATCCCATCAAGACTCTTGAGTGCAACTTAGTCTCAGTTCGCACTAAATGTTCTCGTAGCTCAGTTGGTAGAGCATCTCCCTTTTAAGGAGAGGGCCCAGAGTTCGAATCTCTGCGGGGACACCAGTATATCGGTCTATAACTCAGTTGGTAGAGTGCCTCCCTTACAAGGAAGAAGTCCAAGGTTCGAGTCCTTGTAGATCGACCATTAAAAAAGAAAAAAGGAGAACTTATGTTTTATGCATGGCCACCAGATTCTTTTTAGGAATATTTCAGGATGCCAACGGAACTCAATAGGTGGAGACCTACCGTGGCATCTCCAAGTATTCACAATGCGGGTGTAGCTCAGTTGGTTTAGAGCATCTTCCTTCCAAGTAGAAAGTCGAGGGTTCGAGTCCCTTCACCCGCTCCAAAATATTCCATAAAGAACTAGAAGTAGTTTTTTATGGAGTAATTTTATTACTACTTATCTAAGCCCTGAAGATAACAAAGCTGGGTTGCTAAGTCAACCAGAGGCACCTCCCGTATCAAAATGTCTGCACAGTGGGAGTGGCAGGTAAAAAATTGAAAGAGTATAAAATGTTAAAAAGAATAAACACAGAAATCAAGCAAGCTATGAGAGAAAAAAACACTGTGATGAGAGATATTCTAAGAATGGTAGTTGCAAAAGCAAAACTTCTTGCCAAGAATGAAAATCAAAGAGATGTAACAGATGAAGATATCCTCTCTATTGCCAGAAAACAAATAAAAGAGAATAAAGATTCCGTAGATGCATTAAAGGAAGCAGGTAGAAACTTTGAAAAAGAAGAGCTTGAAATAGAAATTCTTGCTACCTACTTGCCAAAGCAAATGAATGCAGATGAAATGCAAAAAATGGTAAAAGATATTATAGAAGCAATTCCTGTTGAAAAAAGAAACCCTAAGTCTAAAGGGGTAGTCATGGGTAAACTCTCTAAACATGGAGATACTTTAGATATGAAAGAAGTTGCTGCATTTGCAGATACTCTTTTGGTAGGATAAAAACATGAGCAACGAAGAATATCAAATGACAAATAGAGAGAAAGTACGCAAGCCAAAACTTGGCAAAGGGTATTGTCGATCATGTGATAGATGTCAAGTAGGCTTCGGTGCTAGATGTAAAATATGTGGTGCTAGAGATAGTCATAAAAACTTTAAAAAATAAATAGTGCATCAATAGTTCAATTGGATAGAACGGCAGACTTCGGATCTGTTGGTTAGGGGTTCGAGTCCTCTTTGGTGTACCAAATCGATGCATTCATAGCTCAGTTGGATAGAGCACTCGCCTTCTAAGTGAGATGTCCCAGGTTCGAATCCTGGTGGGTGTACCAAAATATGTCAGAATGGTGGAATTGGTAGACACGGTAGATTCAAAATCTACTGCCGAAAGGCGTGAGGGTTCGAATCCCTCTTTTGACACCATATATGAGTAAGTGATGGAACTGGTATACATGGAACAGGTCACAGCGAAGAAAATTATCTGTTACGCTAAAACCGTCCGAGTTTCTTACCGAGATTAACGGGGATGCTTATGTGAGTTCGAATCTCACCTTACTCGCTTTAAAAGTGCCGAATTGGTGAAATTGGTAGACACGGCAGATTTAGGATCTGCTGCCTTCGGGCGTGAGGGTTCGAGTCCCTTGTTCGGTACCAAAATAAAATATAAAAATCTGGTGGTGGGCTTAGAAGTAGCCATCCTTAATGAGTTGATCGCAACTCTCTTGCTCTGGGACGGGTGAGATGCTATTTTCAATTGAGAATAGCAGTGCGGTGCTATGATGAAGAATCGGTAATAGATTGGATTCGGAGCCAACGGCAGAGATAAATTGTGGATTTTTTAGTGTAACAACACGCCAGAGAAATTGTAAGTGTGTAGCTCAGTTTGGCTAGAGCACCTGCCGTAAAATAGTGGGATAGGTCATCGGTTCGAGTCCGATCATACTTTGATGTACGTACAAAAAGCAAGTAGCGGGTCTTTTTACAAAAAAGATACACATTCTATGGCATCATTTGTCATAGCTGTAGGTGAGAATCCTATCCTTGCGACCATGCCGAAATGGTGGAATTGGTAGACACGCTAGGTTAAGGACCTAGTGCCTTCGGGCGTGCGAGTTCGAATCTCGCTTTCGGCACCAAAATATATCAACTTTAATTTATCTTTTCAAATCTATCTAATCTTTTTTAATTTATGCGTTATTTTTTGATATACTCTAATATTAAATAAATTCTTTTAACTAAAGGGGTATTCTGTGAGTAAGAAAATAATTGATGCTTTTACCGAAAAGCTAAAAGAAAGAGAAGATATTCATGATGAAATGTCTCAAAGAATTATATATATGATTGCCTCATCAGGTACAAAAATGTATAAAGAATTAAATCTATTCCTTGAAAATTTATGTGGTTCAGGATATGAAAAATTGATGGAATCATCTGAAAATAATAATACTAATTTAAGCGAGGAAATCCTTAGAAGAGTGGAAGATCCACTCATTCCAGAAGGGTGGTTTAAAAAAGTGAAGAGTGGTGGCACTCAGCCTAGGGATAAGGCAGCAATGAATCTAAGTATGATTTTAACAGGTACCACAATGGATGAACTTGTTTTGGAATGTACACCAATTCCTTCTGTTTTAGAAAAGGAAGAAGTGAAAAACACTACCTCTTCTATTTCTCTTTAGGAGTCCAAGGTCTTTTTGTTTCGGCAACATCAAAAGCATCACCACCTTTATTTTTTATACGCAACTTTTTCATTTTACTAAGCTTTTTCTTTTTAACTCTTTTCAATACAGGAATATGGACAGAACAATGAATATATGCTTCGTCAACTTCTATTAAAATATAGGAAGCAATTCTATGTTTATCCTTATTTGATTTTAACCTAGAATATGCTTCATTATCAGTGTCTACATATTTAGATAAATCCTGCTTCTCAACAATCGTAGCTTTCCCATTAATATGTAATCCTACTTTCGTTTCGAAAAAATCTAAAAG